>Ga0256827_10000413_pt1 | contig 26604 bp, 27 predicted proteins | sample CV84metaG_FD_185977 | JGI IMG/M metagenome (GOLD analysis project Ga0256827, IMG submission 185977) | Hydrothermal vent microbial communities from East Pacific Rise, Pacific Ocean - CV84 | ecosystem: Environmental > Aquatic > Marine > Hydrothermal vents | place: Pacific Ocean: East Pacific Rise...
AACAGATTGCATCGGGAAGATTTGGTGTAACACCAGAGTATCTACGTTCGGCAACTGAATTGCAAATTAAAGTAGCTCAAGGTGCAAAACCAGGAGAGGGTGGACAGCTTCCAGGTTCTAAAGTTTCTCCATTAATTGCAGAGCTTCGATTTACAAAACCAGGGGTAACCTTGATTTCTCCACCACCACACCATGATATTTACTCTATTGAAGATTTGGCTCAACTTATCTTTGATATGAAACAGATTAACCCAAAAGCTAGAGTTGCCGTTAAATTAGTATCAACAGCAGGTGTGGGGACAATCGCAGCAGGTGTGGCAAAAGCTTACGCTGATAAGATTATTATCTCGGGTGCAGATGGTGGTACAGGGGCTGCCCCAATTGGTTCAATCAGATTTGCAGGTAACCCTTGGGAACTTGGACTTATTGAAGCACACAATGCTCTGAAAGCCAATAATCTACGAGGTCAAGTAACGCTAGAGACCGATGGTGGTCTTAAGACAGGTCTTGATGTTGTAAAAGCAGCGATATTGGGTGCAGAAGAGTATGCATTTGGTACAGGTGCATTGGTACTTGTTGGTTGTATTATGCTTCGTATCTGTCACTTAAATACTTGTGGTGTGGGTGTTGCAACACAAGACAAACATTTAAGAGAACGATTTACAGGAAATGTTGAAAAAGTTATTAACTACTTTACTCTTGTTGCAGAAGAGATTCGAGAAATTCTTGCAGAGCTTGGTTATAAATCACTTGAAGAGATTATCGGTAAAAATGATTTATTAGAAGTAATTGACGATGAGTTTGCTAAGAAATTTAATTTTGAAGAGCTTCTTTATAAATTGGATGGAGAGAATACCTGTCAAGTAGCCTCTAATGAGCCTTATGACCAAAATGAGTACGAACAAGAGCTTGTTAAAGAGTTGATGGCAACGATTAAAGACCCGTCAACGCCAATTGTTCTTAATAAAGAGATTTCGAACTTGAATAGAAGTTTTGCAACACGAATCTCTGGAGAGATTGCAGAACTTCATGGAAATGCAGGACTTCCTGATGGAACGATTACACTGAATATGAGAGGAACAGCAGGTCAATCGTTGGGTGCATTTATGTCTAAAGGTATTGATATTAATATCGAAGGTGCAGGTAACGACTACATTGGTAAAGGGATGAACGGTGGTAACATTGTTATCTCTGCTGATAAAGCTGGTAAAGATTTCTCATTAGGTGGAAATACTTGTCTTTACGGAGCAACAGGTGGTAAACTTTATGTACATGGTCAAGTAGGAGAGCGTTTTGCTGTTCGTAACTCGGGTGCAATTGCTGTTGTTGAAGGAACAGGGGATCATCCTTGTGAATACATGACCAGTGGAACAGTAGTTATTTTAGGTAAAACAGGTGTTAACTTTGGTGCAGGTATGACAGGTGGACGAGCATTTGTTTACGACTGTGAAGGTGGTTTCTACGAAAAAATTAACCCTGAATTGGTTGAACCATTAAGAATCGATACCGATGAGTGGGATACTGAAATGTTCGAGTTAAAAGCCTTACTAAAAGACTATCATAAAAAAACAGGAAGTAAGCAAGCGAAGTTTATTTTAGACTCTTGGAGATCTGAAATTTCTAAATTTTGGATGGTTGCACCACGAGGAGTAAAGCCAACGATTTTAACGGATAAAAAAGGGGAATAACCTCTCTCTCTTTTTGATTTAATCTTTAAAAGATGTGATTAATTCTAATAAACTTAGTCACTCTTGATGCCGATTATGGTATTATTCCCGTAATAAAATAATCGGAGCGTATGAAATGAACTTTGCCAATCTTTTTTCTAGCATGTTAAACAGTGAGACTACAAAGGATGAACGAAGCAGTTGGATTAAGTGTCCTAAATGTTTGGCACTTATGTATTATAAAGAGGTGGAAGCCAAGCATAATGTTTGTCCAAAATGTAATCACCATTTTAGAATTAATGCCAAAAAACGTGAAGAGGTTCTTTGTGATGAAGGCTCTTTTGTAGAGTATGATGCCTCTTTAACTCCCATTGATCCTCTGAAATTTATTGATAAAAAATCGTATAAAAAACGTTTGGATGAAGCTAAAGCTAAGACAGGTAAAACCTCTTCAGTTGTTTCTGGAATGTGTACTATTAATGGCATGGAGACGGAGTTGGTTATTTTTGATTTCTCCTTTATGGGTGGAAGTTTAGGTTCTGTTGAGGGCGAAAAGATTGTTCGTTCTATTAATCGTGCTATCGAGAAAAAGTGTGGATTTATTATTGTCTCGGCATCGGGTGGTGCAAGAATGCAAGAGAGTACTTTTTCATTACTTCAGATGAGTAAAACCTCAGCAGCGTTAAATCGTTTGCATCTTAAAGGTCTCCCTTTTATCTCTCTGTTAACCGACCCTACCATGGGTGGTGTTTCTGCTTCTTTTGCAATGTTGGGCGATATTATTATTGCTGAACCAGGTGCATTGATTGGCTTTGCAGGACAGAGAGTTATTAAGCAGACGGTAGGTGTTGATTTACCAGAAGGTTTCCAACGTTCAGAGTTTTTACTAGAGCATGGTCTTATTGACATGATTGTGGATAGAAACGATATGAAAGATACGATTCATGGTCTTTTAAAACTCTTTTTAGATGACAATCCAAAGATTCAAAACGCTTAGAGATGATTTATGCCCTTTTAGATAAAGAAGTTCTTGTTCGGCGAGGGCTTTCTTTAGTCGAACTTTCCCAAAAAATTCAAGCTCTGAATATTCCTATTGCTCAATATCGAAATAAAATAGGCTCTATAGAAGAAAAACGACACGATTTATTAGAAATTAGACGTTTTTATAGTGGTCAATTAATTATAAACGATACGATTGAACTGATAGAGTATGCCGATGGTCTGCATGTAGGTCAAGAGGACATTCGACTCTATTCCGATGATTTAACCACAGCTGTTGCTCTGATTCGCAAACAAATTGGTTCTAAACTCTTAGGACTCTCTACGCATAATAAAAAAGAAATTTTAGAAGCCAATCAATTAAATTTGGATTATATTGGTTTAGGTGCATACAGAGGCACTCAGACTAAAGCTGAAGCCAAAGTATTGGGTCTTGAGGCTTTGGAGTTGGCAAAAGAGTCAAAACACCTTGTTGGCTTAATTGGTGGTGTAAAATTGAGTGACTCTTTTCCCAGCCAAATAAAATACAGAGTAATAGGAAGTAACCTTTATGAAAATTAATATTTATATCATTGATAAAAAATCAAAAGACAAACTTTATGCTCCATTGATAGAACACTATACAAAGATAGCCAAACCTTTTGCAAAAGTGGAGGTTTTTGAACTCTTTACAAAAGAGATTACGAAAGCCCATGATATTTCCACAGAAGCTTCACAAAAAGCCTATACGCTAGCATTAGAAAAACATCTATCTGGAGGATATAATATTGCATTAAATCCTGACAGTAAAGAACTGGATAGCTTTGAATTTTCAAATTTGTTTAAGGATAAAGGGGTTGTGAACTTCTTTATTGGTGGAGCTTATGGGCTTGAGAGCCGTTTTTTAAGACAATGTAATAAAGACATCTCTTTGGGTAAAATTACACTGTCACATAAACTGGCAAAAGTAGTACTGATGGAACAGGTATTTAGGGGATTGACAATTTTAAATAACCATCCATATCATAAATAACTAGGAGAGTATAAAATGTTGAATGCAACAGAAGTGAATTTTTTTAAAACAGCATTAGAAGCAAGAAGAAAGAAAATAGAACATAATTTAAGCAGTACTTCACTCGAAATGAATGAGATGAGACGTAATGAACTTAAAGATGAAGGAGATCACGCTGCAATGTCACTAGAGACCGCAGTAGACAATGCTATTTTAGGACAACAGTCTAAAGAATTAGCAGAAATTGAACTAGCTTTAGGTAAAATGAAAAAGAATCTCTACGGCATTTGTGAGATGTGTGAAGAGGATATTAATATAGAGCGTTTAAAGGTTAAAAACTTTGCACGTTTTTGTATTACTTGTAGAGAGGTTGTTGAAAAAGAACAGCACTAACAAGAGTAATCTTTTAAAAAAGCAAAACTAAAGGAGTGTTTATGCGTTTAGGTTTATATATTATAGCTTCTATAATATTAATGGCTATTGTGGGTATTTTTGTCTATATGATTCATCCTGGAAACTATTCTTATAATGAATTAGGATTTCCATTGGAGTTTCCAATAGCTCTATGGATTGTATTACCAATGTTTATTTTGATGTTGGCCTCGTTGCTTCATATGATGTTTTATGGAACGAAAAACTTTTTTAAATTTAAAAAGTGGGAAAAAGATACAGATACATTAGACGATGCTTTATATTGGGCATTATTAAATGAACCTCAAGTGCATAAATTTAATTTGCCTCAACTAAAACAGACAGCTTCACTTTTATCCGTTTCTACGATAAAGGTAAATGGTAACGTTGAGAAAACTTCTGAAAAGCTAAAAGAGGCATTATCCATTGTTTCTGCCATAGAGAAAGGGGAGTATGTTGATTTAAAAGCTAAAAAGCTTTCAAGAGTACTCTCTCCTGAAAATCCTCTATTTAAACAGAATATTCTAAATCGTTTGGAGAAAGATGATGCATTTGCAGAAGAGGTTATTCAAGATAAACTCTCTTACGATGCAACTGTTTTTAAAGTTGCTATTAATAAATTTGCATCAACAACAACATTTACTCAAGCACAAAAATATGTAAGTACCTTTGATAAAGAGAGCTTACTCATTTTATTAAAGCGTGTAAGTGATGAAGATGATTTAGGACTAACAAAAGATATTCTTGATAAATTTATTGTGAGTTTAGAATCTTCATTAGAGTGTTCAGACTATCTTCGTATGTCAACATTAATGATGCGACAGTTGTCTCCAGATGAAAACTTAATGTTATGGAAAGGCTATCAGTTAAAATATTCTAAAGCAGAAATTGCTTACTTGTATCTGTTGTTTGAATATGAAATGATTGATAAAGCAGGTGACTATCTTCGAGAGCATGGAGATGATGACTTTAAACGTTTTAGAGCTCTTTATGATTTGAAAAAAGAACATAAAAAATATAAAATTACAGACTTGATGAATATTCGTCATATCTGTGATGCTTAGAATATCAATTAAGGTAGATTTATTCGTTGATGCGGACACTTGATTTCTCTAAACCACTTTTTGCCCTTGCCCCTTTGGCAGGGTTTACCGATTTACCCTTTCGTTCTGTTGTCAAGAAATTTGGTGTTGACTTAACAGTTTCTGAAATGATTAGTTCCAATGCTTTGGCGTTTAAAAGTAAAAAAACCTTTAAAATGCTGGAAAAAAATCCTCTTGAAAATCCTTATAGCATACAAATTGCAGGTTCTGATAGTGATATTATTCGACAAGCTGTTGAGCTTTTAAATGAGCGTGATGGTATTGATGTTATTGATTTAAACTGTGGTTGTCCTGCTCCAAAAGTGGTTAATAATCTACAAGGTTCTTCACTCTTAACCGATTTACCTAAAATGGCAGAGACCATTAAAACCATTAAAAAATATTCAAATAAAGAGTACACTTCCGTAAAGATACGTTTAGGATTTAATGATAAAAATCATGTTGAAATAGCAAAGCTTTGTGAAGATAATGGTGCTGATTATATTGCTGTACATGGACGAACCAAAGCAGGAAAATATAAAGCCCCTGTAGATTACGATGCAATTAAAGAGATTGTAGAGGCTGTTAATATTCCTGTTTTAGCGAATGGTGATATTACGACACCTAAAAAAGCAAAATGGGTTTTAGAGCATACAGGAGCTTCTGGAGTAATGGTCGGTCGTGGAGCTGTTGGAAAACCATGGATTTTTCAATTAATGAAAAATTATCTCAATGGTACGGGAAGTTCAGAACTGACTTCAGCATTGGTTCAAGAGGTTATTTTAGAACATTTTGACCAGATGGTACATCATTATGGAGACCATGGGGCTATTATTTTTAGAAAGCATCTGCATACCTACTCCAAGGCAGGTTATCAAGGTGCTTCAAAATTTAGAGATTTGGTAAATCGAATAGAAAATGTTTCTGAAATGAGAGAGGTTACGAAAGATTTTTTTGCACAAGAGATTCTTGAACTCTAAGTTCTATTTTATCGAACAATTTTCATCTGTTCGACAAAATTTAATGAATCGTTTTAGATTCCTTCTACCATGACAGCAACCACAACTAGATCCGTATAGAGTTCAAAATGTTTACCATTTAAACTGTTTATAAAGGCATCTTTTTTCTTACTCTCTTTGATGTTAAGTTGCTCTGCAAGTGGAACAAAAATCTCTGATTTACTATCTTTAATTGCTCGACGAATCGTCTCAAAATGATTCTCTACATATTTTTTGCTTATTTCGGAAATTTGGGTATAGCTAAATCCATTGATTTCTTTTGTCTTCTCTTTAACTTCATAGAGTCGGCTCATGTTTTGAACAAGTTTTTCGCTTACGCGTTGTGTGTTATGAAAGATGGTCTTATAATCTCTGTTTAATTGAATTTTTATCTTAGAGTAGTGAGACGTTTCTATCCCTGCTAGCTTTAGGATAGTATCAAGATGTTTTCCCTCTTTGAGCTTAATCTCTTTCTTTAGAGCATCATAGTGCAGTTTAGCATAGGCTTCTACTTTTTCTCTTTTTATTTTTGATGAACTGTTGTCAAATACAGAGTCTAAAAGAGTCCCTGGAAGTTGTAAAATATTGAGATAATTCCCATTTTTTGAGCTACAACTCATTAATGTTAAAGCCATGATAGCAACAGCAGATAATTTAACTATTCTATTTCCATTCATTATATTTTCCTTTTGTTCGAGTATTATACTACAAGATTAATTATTTACGTTAATGAATGAATGTATGAGTTATGTTATAATTTAAATAACTTTAGGATATAGGAAAAAGATGAATTACGAAACGTATAAAAAACAGATAAACAGTGCCATAGAAGAGCTAACTATATTGGACTTATCCCGATTGGATAGTGAGTGTGAGTTATTAAAAGAGGCGTTTGATATACTCTATAAAAAAAAGATTTTTACCCTCTATAAGATAGATAAATCTCTGCATAATGAGTATAAATTTATACTTTTTTCGATGTTAACACCATATTCGGGTTCTTTGGCTTTTTTGTCTATTCAGATATTGGCAGCCAATGCCATTATGGCAGGAAATAATTTTCCTAAACGAGAGAAATACTTTTCTAAAAAGTGTGGAATCGCGATTAATCATCTGCGTGCTCCTGTAACGGTAGTTTCTGCTACCCAATGTGAAGGTGGATACAGATTAAAGGGGAAACTCACTTGGGCAAGTGGTTATGAGATATTTGATACTCTACTAATTGGTTTTCATTATGATGGTTGTGAGTATGAAGCGATGGCAGAGTTTAAAAGCTCTGAAAATTTCAAAGTAGGGGAGGTTGCCACCAGTTTTGTAGGAAACAGTATGGCTACCGTGAACATAGAGTTAAATGATTTTTTTGTTCCTTTTGAAGACGTGGTCTCTTCTCAAATTATGGGAAATTATACGAAACACAAATCCATTTCTAAAACGGTTCATTTTGCACTCTATGGAGTAGGTTTAGGAGCAGTTGAAGCCTTAGAGGATAAAGAAGTTCAAATCTCTGCTAAAAATCAACTAGAAAGCATAAAAGAGCAGTTTTTAAGCACAAACAGTGGCGAAGTAATGGACAGGCTACGTATTGAACTTTTTATGCTTATTCAGCGTGTGATTACTACAGGTATGGTGCTGTATGGGGGAAAATCTATTTTAATAGAAGAGAAGATGCAACGCTACTACCGAGAGTTAATTATGTTTAATTCAAATGGTTTAAACAGCACTATAAAAGGGCTGTTTAAAGAAAATTTCTTATCTGGATAATTGCATATGAGAGCTTGAATGTGGGTTTGACTTGTTTCCATAGTTATGATTTTGATGCGTTGTGATTCTGTGTGCATCAGATGAATTTCGAGTTCTCATTCGAGTATCACTTCGGTGTTCATTTCTATAATTGCCATAATTGCTGTTTCTATGAGTACCGTTCCTGTAGTTATCGTAATGATGTGTGTCGTTATGATAAGTATTTTGATTAGTATTTGTGTGCATCCGAGCATTATCACGAGAATAACGGTAGTCATTATTGTAGTAACGATTTGAATTATTATAATAGCTTGAGCTTGGTTGATACGAGTCTCTATACGATGGTCGGTCGTAATAATGCCCATAAATTATACGGTTTGGTTCTCGGTAACAGTGAACCCGATTCCAATCATTTATACGATGATATTCATAAACTCTGTGGTGTTGATAGTAGGGTTGAAAATGACCTCTTAAATGAACTCTATCGTAGTAGTTGTATTGATTGTTATAGGTAAAAAATATATTGTCATAAAAATATCCAGTAGTATCATAATATCCATAATAGTAGCCATCGTCGCTATAATACCCATCTGTCTCGTAATCAAAATTGTTGTAGCGTTTATCATAACGGTGGTCATCTTTTTTAAATTTTCGTTTAGAATATTGAGCTTTTGCTTTTGGTGGGTTCTCTATATTTTTATTATAGCTTTTAATCTCATGTTGAGGTTTTAAAATAGGAGTTGAAATAGGTGTCCCTAAAGAGTTGTCTGCAAGAAGTGCAGAGAATAAAAATGAGCTAATAATAATAAGTTTTTTCATAGCATATCCTTTGGAATAAGTTTATCATATAGATTATTTGTGTAGGATTTGTTGCTCTTTAAAATTTGGAAGAACAGCTATAAAAAACTATAAAAGAAGGTACAGAAGATGTACCTTTCTAAAATTTACTTTTGTTTCTGCACAAAAGTTTCTATACGTTTAATACCCATTCTAATGGTTTCAATATCGGTTGCAAATGAGAATCTAAAGTACCCTTCACTCCCAAAACCAACACCTGGAACAACAGCAACCCCTTGATCTTCAAGTAAATCTTTACAAAATTGCATAGAGTCGTTTGATACCTCTTTAATGTTTACAAACAGATAAAATGCACCGTTTGGTTTAACTACAGAGAGACCCTCTACAGCATTGAATAAATCAACAGCTTCGTTACAGCGACTTTCAAATGCTACTCGCATCTCTTCTACTTCATTGTCTATTGTTCCATCAAGCCCTACAATCGCTGCTGATTGTGTAATAGAATTAATGTTTGAAGTACTTTGAGATTGCAGTTTGTTCATTACGGAAATAAGCTCTCTGTTTGCAGAGGCTAAATAGCCAAATCTCCAACCTGTCATCGCTGCTGATTTACTTAGACCATTAATCGTAATGGTTCTATTGTACATGTCTTCTGAAATAGAAGCCGTTGCTACAAATTTGGTATCTCCAAATACAAGTTTTTCATACATCTCATCAGAAGCTACGATTACATTCGTGTCTTTAAGAACGTCAGCCAATGCTTTAAGCTCTTCTTCAGAATAGACAGCACCTGTTGGGTTTGATGGAGAGGTTAGAACCAACATTTTTGTTTTTGGAGTAATTGCCTCTTGTAACTGCTCTGGAGTGATTTTAAATCCACTCTCATCATTGGTATCAATAATAACGGAAATACCTCCAGCATATTTGACCAATTCAGGATAAGTAACCCAGTAGGGTGCAGGAATAATAACTTCATCCCCTTCATCAATAACAGCTTGAAAAAGGTTAAACAGTGAGTGTTTTGCACCATTATTGGTTAAAATTTGGTCAGCTGTATAGCTTAATCCATTTTCACGTTGAAGTTTATCTGCAACAGCTTGAAGAAGTTCTGGAGTCCCTGCAACAGCAGTGTATTTGGTTAAACCATCATCAAGAGCTTTTTTAGCAGCATTTTTAACTGCAACTGGTGTATCAAAATCAGGTTCTCCAGCAGAGAAAGAGATAACATCTTTTCCCTCGGCTTTTAAATCTCTTGCCAATGAAGAGATCGCAATGGTTAAAGAAGCAGAGAGTGTCTGTATACGTTGTGAAAGCATGGTTTCGCCTTTTTGTATTGAGTATGTTTTGTACTAATCAAAATCTTGACAGTATACAAAAGATTCAATTAAAAAATAAGTGTACAATTTTTTTACTACATAGACTTAATAAAAGTTGAGTAAATCTCACTCAATTCATGATCTTCTTTCTCCATAAGCTTAACATTCCCTGTTTTTATTGTCTCCTCCAAAACAGCAATTCGTTTAATAAGATAGTGAAAAATTTCCTTGTTAACATCGGGGAGCATGTCGTGACGCAGTTCAGAATTTTTATTCTCGCAGTTAATGATACGAGCAGGAATACCAATAGCTGTAGCAGCGGGAGGAACATCTTTAACCACTACAGAGTTTGCACCTACTTTAGCTCCTTTCCCAATGGTAATGTCTCCTAAAATTTTTGCCCCTGTTCCTATAATAACATTATTCTCTATCGTTGGGTGTCGTTTTCCATGAGAGGTACTTACTCCACCCAAAGTAACTTGTTGATAGATGACCACATCGTCGCCAATAATTGTTGTCTCTCCAATAACCACGCCCACAGCATGGTCAATAAAGACACGGCAACCAATGGTGGCAGCAGGGTGTATGTCTACCGTGGTTAAAAACTGTCCAACAGCAGAGATAAATCGTGGTATAAATCGTAATCCTCTTTTATAGAGAGAGTTGGAGATTCGATAGAAGAACAGTGCCCATAAACCAGGGTAATTAAAAAAAAGTTCAAAAGTGTTGTGTAGAGCAGGGTCGTTTCGTTTGACGTTTAAAAAATCATCTTTAATGATAGTAAAAAGATTCAATTATTGTTCCTCATTATTGGCTTGTATGGTTTTAAGATAGCTGTTTTCGCTTAAATAGAGGTAGAGTTTACCCAATAAGTCACTTTTCTTGGTGTGATTAAGCTGTTTTGATGTTTCAATTTGTTGTTTTAATCTTTTATCTAAACTATTTTTATCATAATTCATATCGTCTAAAACATCCATGATGTTTTGAGATTCGATGAGTTTATCTAAATAATATCGACCTTTTTCATCAAAATTAACGATTACTTCCGTAGGATGGGTAAAGAGATTGTGGTTCATTCCCAATACTTCTTGATACGCACCTGTTAGAAAAAAGGCTAGAAAATACTCCTCTTTGGTTACATCAACATCATGCAAGTAGACGGGTAAATCGTTATTAAAAGCAATCTCTCCATCAGAGTCACAGGTAATGTCCCAGAGTGTTGCAGGATTGGTGGGTTCAACATCCAGTTTATCAATGGGCATCATTGGAAAGTGCTGTTGTAATCCCCAAAAATCAGGTAGTGACTGAAAGGCAGAGAAGTTGACTAAGTAACGTTCTTGAATCTTCTTTTGCAATTTTTTTAGCTCTTCTGTTCCATCACTTTGCAATAAAATAATGGCTTTTTTAATAATAAGATGCACTAAAATTTCGGTGTTTGAACGGTCTTCTAAGTCAATGTATCCCAAATCAAAGAGGGTTAAAAGGCTCTCCATATGATCCAATGCATCGTGAAGATATTCTTGTGCATTTGAACGGTTAAGTTCTTGAAATAGGTCATAAAGTTCAGAGACAAGTGGAGGATTTTTCTCTTTTAGTCTCAGTGATTTTTCATGATAGTCTTGTGAAAACAGTTCTAAAACAGGAGCAATAAGTACAGAATGAGATGAAGCGATAAAGCGTCCTGACTCTGTAAATATATTAGGCTCATCAATATTTTTATTTTTAGCAATCTCTTTAATCAAAAAAACAACATCGTTTGCAAATTCAGCGAGTTCATAGTTAATCTCTTTAGCATGAGCATGTTGCGAGTACTCAACAGCAAGCCCCCCACCAATATTGATGGCATTAAGTGCATATGCCCCACGGTTTTTTAAATCGGCATAGATGTTTCCTGCTTCTCGCAAGGCTTTTTTGAGTGGGGCTATTTCACTCATTTGAGAACCTATATGAAAATGAATCATCCACAACTCTTCAAGTAAATTATGTCTCTCCATTAAGTCATGAGCTTCAAGAAGTTCGGTTGAGCTTAATCCAAATTTGGAACTGTAACCTCCACTTTTTGCCCATGTTCCTATCCCTGTACTGTGAAGGCGTATGCGTACACCTATTTTAGGTCGAATGGCTTTTTTATTATCTTTATTAAATTCATTATTCACTTCTATGATGGTTTCAAGTTCGCCCAAGCCTTCAATGGTAATCGTAAGATTATGCCCCATATTTGAAGCGATAAAACACAATGAAATCATCTCTTTATCTTTAAATCCATTGACCGTAATGGGTGCCCCTAGAGGAGTATGTGTGATGGCAATAAGTAGTTCAGCTTTACTTCCTGCTTCAAGTCCATAGTTGTACTCTTTTGAAACGTCCATCAGTGCATTGACAAAATTTGGAAACTGATTGACCTTTAGAGGAAAGACAGCTTGAAAATTTCCTTTATAGTCAAACTCTTTTTTGGCTCGATTAAACTCATTGTAAAGGGTAGATATTTGTTTTTTGATGAGGTGAGGAAAACGTAGTAACACCGGACCTTTATAGCCTTGTTTCCGAATGTTTTGTGTAATTTCTAGCAGTGAAGGTTGAGATTTATGGTTTACTCTAACGGTACTGTTCTCTATAATAAAATTGTTGTCTCCCCAAATATCAATACCGTAGTTTTTATGCATAAATTTCTCCCTTTTTTTTAAAGTATTATAGCTGAAAGAGAAAGAAATTGTTCAGAGATTTATGCTTCTCCCTTGAGTGTAACAAAAGTTACATCCTTAAATAACTATTCATGATATACTGATATTACAAATTTAAATTACTAAGGATTAAAAATGAAAAATATTCTATTTTCAGCACTCATAGCATTTGCTTTAATGAGTTTAACAACAGGATGTTCAATGATGGGCGAAGGTGGTTCAAAATGTGGAGCGAGTCATAATGCTAAATGTGGTGGAGACAAAAAAGCAAGTAAATGTGGTGGCGATAAAAAAGAGGCTAAAAAATGTGGAGTGAATAAAGATGGGAAGTGTGGTTCTGCTAAATAGATAACTCTTTAAATAAGACAAGGCAATGCCTTGTCTCTACGTAGTGTGTAAAAACTTAGTTTACAGCTACTTCTACTTCTGTACCTTCCCAGATACCATGTTTTGTACAGTAACCATGAGCTACTAATTTAAGTTTTTTTCCTGTTGGAATAATTGTAAATGTAGTAGTATTATGAGCTTTTGTGTTTCCAAGAGTACCTGGAACATAAGAAGCTTTTGCTAAAAGTGTGTCTCCGTTAAAAAGAGATACAGACTCAATGTAGTGATCAAAATCATCTGGATGAGTATATTCGTTACCCATTTTTACAGTTACTTCAAACGGCTCTCCTGCAACAGCTGTATCAGCACAGTGAATAAATGGAGAGTGTCTATCAATAAGGTCTTTTTTCGCTTCTCTATCAATTTCAGAGATGTCTTGGTATTTATTAATTTTTGGCATTTTAATTCCTTTTGTTATTTTTATAATTGGATTATAGCAGAAGTTGTTTTAAATAGGACAATATTTATCCTATTTAATTTTTTCTTTTAATGCTTTTGACCATTTAGTGAGTAGTTTTTTCTCATCTGCTGACATTGTGGCATTTTGATGTAACCATAAATATGAGGGCATAGGCATACGGATGATAATAGATTTAGGGAGTTTATCCACTATTTTAAACTGTTTTTCCTGCGTGTAACTGTTCCATTTAGAGAAGTTTACGACTTTTCGACCATTTTTAATATGTGTTTGGACAACCCATGAAATAGGTGCGACAGTATAATACCAAGGCTCTTTGACTTCGGAAGAGTGGCAATCATAACAGGAACGTTTTAAAATGTTCATAATTTCTTTGGGTGCTTGAATCTCTTCGTTATTTTTGATTGGTAAGGTTGAAGAGATGTTGAGAGAAAAGAATTGAAGAACAATAATTCCTATAACTGCCCAAAACCAAAAACTTGATAATAATTTTTTAAAATTCAAATCCACCTCCTGCACCCTTACTCATGCTGTTATAAACAGCATGAACATAGGCATCACGTATTTCACAGTCGTGAATTTTAGGGCAAGAGAGGCAAGAGTTTACTTTTTGCTCTGCTTGACAGGCTTCAAGCTCTCGCTTTTTAATCCCTAGTTCTATTTGCCACTCATCGAGTGAAAGCTCTTCCATCGCTTAGGCTTTCATTCCGTAGGCTTCACGTAAGGCTGTTATCTCATAATTAGAACCAAAAAAACATGGACTGGTGTCGTGTGGATGAGAAGGAACAAGTTCAAGCAGTCTCATACCTTTGTTGTTAATGGCTTGACCACCTGCTTGCTCGTACATGAGTGCAAAAGGAATTACTTCAAAGAGTTGTCGTAGCTTTCCGTTTGGTTTGTCTGATGTTGCAGGGTATGAGAACAATCCTCCACCTTTAAGCATAATCTGATGCAAGTCAGGAACCATTCCTCCTGAATAACGTAGGCGATAACCCTCTTGAAATAGATCATCTATAAATGTTTTATGGTAATCACACCAGTTCTGTTGAGTTCCCCCAGATGCATTGAGTTTACCTTTCTCATTCATTTTAATCTCGGAGATGTATTTAAATTCTGAACCAACAGCACGATAAAGTTTTGGAGCAGAGTTTCGGTCTGCAATAACCAATTCTATTCGTGGTCCATAGACAACATATACCGAAGCCACAAGGTTTTTCCCCTCTAACTCTCCTTTATAGATTCCAAAAATAGAACCAACAGAGAGGTTTACGTCAACAAGACTTGAGCCGTCTAATGGGTCATAACAAACGGTATATTTACCTGTTTGGGAAAGCTCTAAAACACCTTCTTTCTCTTCACTTACTAAGGCTTTAACTGAGGCAACAGAAGCAAATGCTTTCTCTATGATAATATCTGATTGAACATCAAGTTTTAATTGATCTTCTCCTGAAGAATTCTCCGAATTGGAGTAACCTAAATCAGACGTTTTAATAGCATTGTCAATTTCAAAAGCAACGTGCTCTATGGTTTTAAATATATCGTTCATGTTTATCCTTTATACTCTTTTTGAATTTTTATCTATCCACTCAATAATTTGAGTTGTATTGTTTAAGTCTAGTACATCAATGTGTGAAGGAATAGTATACTCTTCTAGGTTAATACTCTCATCAATAGCAATGGCTTCACTGTAATCTAAATAACTCTCTTCAATCGTGTTTCTAAAGATAGCAATTCTTGGTAAGGGTAAGGTTTTTAAACCTTCAACCAAGAGAATATCAAAATCATTAAATATTCTAATAATCTCATCTAAATCTTTATTTCGTTTGGAAAAGTAGGTAGTACGGGTAGAAGATGCAACCACAACTTCTGCCCCTATTTGAGAAAATTTATAACTATCTTTACCCTCTTTATCAAAAATAGCTTTGTCTTTTGGGTCATGTTTAATAATAGCTACTTCTCTTTTTTTAATTAAAAGCTTAGCAAGTTTTTCAACCAGAGTGGTTTTCCCACTCCCTGAGGGACCTGTAAATGCGACAGCAAAGCGTTCCATAATATTCCTTCGTTCTTTATGGCTGAATTATACATAAAAGTTTCTTGTTTTCTATTTTCCTTTGGCATCTCTAGGGAATACTTCTTTTAAAAATCATAACTTCCTCGTAGGTAAATACGATCAACATCGTAACGTTTTTTATTTTGGAGTATGCGTTCTCCATGGATATACTCTATCCCTAACAGAAGCTTTTTTAGAGGATTGTATTGTATCCCAATATGCTCTGACCACGCTTTTTTATCTATTGTTCCCAAGGTCAAAACATTGTTGGTTTCAACTTTTCCTGTTGCAATATTTAAACGTATTTTAGGATTAAACCAGTGTTCATAGGCAAGGTGTGTCCCCCAAGAGAGTTGTGCTTCGATTTTATTCTCTTTTGTAATGCTTGCAGAGGGGAAAAAACTGGTTGCCATGTATCTACCAATACCTTTTCCTCCTACAAAACCAAAGGTTAAAGTATTGTCGTTTGAGGTATGAAAATGAGCTGTAAAGTTCATGCCGTATGCAAGAAGGGTATCGCTAACTTCTTGTTTCTCTTCTTTATCAATATGCAGTTCTCTTAATAGTAGTGAAAGAGAGTAGTCACTCCACTCTGAATGCTGTTCATATTTCATAATGAAATCAGGAAACCTATCATCATTAACCGTTATTTTATCCCCTGATGAGGTCATAATAACCGACTCTGGTTCTTCAAATGAGACTGCTAAAGAACGTTTTCCAAATCTTTTTTTATAGGATATAAGTGGTTGACGCATAAAAACATTGTCTACAGGAGAGAGGAGAGTATGTGGTTTGGAACTTCCTACAAAGAGGCTGTTGGTTTGTCCTAGTGTCCATCCATTATAAACCATGTAGGCATGTCGTAAGCGTAAATTATAGGAGTTACTGTTTCTTTCATTTCCATTACTTCCCCAAAAATCAACTTCTATCAGTGTGAGGAGAGGTCTTTCATTGATTTGTTTGGTACGCGTTTTCATCCAAAATTTACTCTGTCTTGCTGTTAAGCTCAATTCCGAATTTTCGCCTTCTGTTTCAATCGGGATATTATTAGCATTGAAAAACTGGTCATTGCTATTGCTTCCTCCCTCTTTTCCATTGGCTCGACTCAGATAAATGGTATCAAGACTGACTCTACCTCCCAAAAACATGGTTGTATCGCTGGAAGTGAGTTTAAGTGTGCCTTGTGAATATTCTTTGTTTTCTAAAATCTGAAGACGCTCTTCTAAATTTTTAATGTAGGTATTTAGGTTTTCATCTGCATATAAATAAAGTGAAAAAAAGAGTGTCAGAAATGACAGTTTAATGAACTTGGGCATGACATCTCTGACAGATAGTGTTGATTTCATCAAGTGTTGGAGAAATCTCTTCAACTTTATAGTTCATTACAAGTGTTTTTAGTTTCTTTGACTTTTGTTCTAAATCATGTGCCAAGGTTTGAAAACTCTCTTGATTAATATTTTTGACTTGTTCATTAGTAAAATTCTGTAAGTTTTTACTGTTTTCAACCAATTTATCGACAATAACAATCATATCTTTGGTGTAGTCTATTCGCTTTTGGTCACGATCCAATTCACTTTGATAATGTTGAAAAATTAAATTATCAAATTGGTGCATCATGGTTTGTAACTCAGTACTTGTTTGACTGTGCGTAGAGGGGTTAATGCTCTTCTTTAGTAACTTTTGGTAACAGCCTGAAAATAGTAATATCCCTACGGTGGCAAATGGTATAAAATAGTTCATCTCATCTCCTTTTTTTATTATATATCTTTATAGCTTAGATGTGATATTCTTATTTTTGGAGCGAGTATCTTCACACTCTCGTAAGTTACTCTATGTTAAAATGAATTTAAACATATCAATAACTAAAGGTTTATAATAATGGTTAAAAAAATATCACTTCTACTCTCGCTTTTTATTATGTTTGGGTGTTCATCAAAAAAAGATAAGTGTGGTACGAGAGAATATTCTGATTTTGCTCAGCTCTTTACCAAGGATGAAATTTATGATAAGAGTTTGAAAAACACACATAAAGCTCAATTAATGGCTTCATTTGAAACAAAAGCTCTTTTAACTGCTACCTATCTTAATCCTGTTTTTGCTCAAAGAAATTGTAAGAAAAGATTTAAGAATCAGATGAAAGATGGAGAATATTTTTTTATAGGAGTCTTTATTACCAATTCAGAACAGTCAGAATTTAATAAAAAAGGCTACCTGCTAACGCTAAATGGTCGTCCTCCTATTGATATTAAACTCTTGGAGGAGAATGATCCCTTACGTTATGAGATGCCCATGATGAATAATTGGAGTACCTATTATAAAGTAAAATTTCCCACAGTTCAAAAACAAGAGTTAAAACTTGTTTTTGAAAACAATCGTTTTGGAAAAGATATGTTAATTTATCAAAAAGAGAAAAAGAAAGCTCTATTTGCACCTTTAAATAAAGTATCTAAATAGCGTGTAGAGTATTATTTCCTAAATCTATCTGTTTGCGAGGGGTAGTGTAAAATATCTAAAAGAGGAGAAATTTTAGTGGGAACTCCCAAAAGATTGAGATACACCACATAATTTGCCAACACTTTTTTAGCATACTCTCGGGACTCTTTATAATCAATAAGTTCCATGCTTAAGTAAGGCTCGTATTTTCCCTTTTTAAATAGATACTTGGTTCGTAAACGCCGTTTTGTAAATCCAATTCCTCCATTATACGCATAGGCAACAAAGAGTGGATGATAGAGCCATGAGGTTAAATAGTCCATGTGTTGATTGGCATAAGAGATGGCAATTCTTGGGTCAAATATTTGATTTAAATCCATTTTCTCATTCCGTTGTTTACTAAGGTGTTTGATTAAAAAAGGCATGATTTGCATCATTCCTAATGCATAAGAGGTTGAAATAGAAGCAGGAACAAACCTGCTCTCTTGCCTTGCTATGGCGTAAAGAATTGCTTTTCGTTGTGGATTAAAGGCTTTCATTGCATCGGGGTAGGGCATCGGGTAGTATGCTTTTGTATATTTAGAGGCTTTCTCTTTAATATAAGAATAAATACCTAAAGTCTCAGCACTCTTATATTTTTCAGCCAATTCATCAAGTTTATTAGGATTTTGTTTTATGGCTATTTTAATCTTTTCCCAATCAATAGGATTTATAATATTAAAATCTTTGATTTCTCTGTTTTTAAGAACAGGGCTTAGAACCTTAGGATAGCTTTTCTTTAAAATATCCCGTGCTTTTAAGGTATATAAATTAACTTGATTGCTCTTGACTAATTTATCTAAAAAGCCATTATATTTCGTAAGTAGATAGAGCCAAAAATCAACTTGGTCGTATTGGCTCTGTCGATGGGTTTTTGTTCGAGCAATAGACAAAAAGTTAATAGCATGATTGACTTTTTTAAATTCAATAGCGTTCATAGCCAATAAAAAATTGGATTCAAAATTTAAGTTATTAATCCCAGAATTAAAAATAAATGATTTTTTAGACTTTTGCAGTTTATGAGTCGTAATGATTTTAAAAATAGTTTTATTAAACGCTTTTTCTTTTAATAGTGCTTTTAGTTGATTCTCTGTAAAGGGATGATTAAAATATTTTTTATAATATTTAGACTTGGTGGAGTTTAAAATATAGACTTGTGTCTTTGTTGAAAGATTTCTAAGCTCTTCATAGGGTTTATTGGCTGTAAAGACTTGCAGTACATCCGAATATTTTCCCTGTTTTTTAATTTTACTATAGAGCTTCTTTAGCTTTTTTAAACTTGAGGCACGTTTTTTCCCTGCTGTTGAAGGATAAATAATGAAGTTATTAGGGTTCTTCTTTTTGCTAGAACTCTCTTTTATTGGGACATAGCCTACTTTTTTACGAATGGCTTTTTTTAGTTTAGGACTTTTACGTTTTGCCCATTTATAAGCTGTTAAAGCCTCTTCTTTTGTTGTTCCTTTCTTTTGAAGCAAACGCCAAATGTAATAATCTTTAGAATAAGAGCTTGGCATAATCTCTATCTCTTTAAACGATGGGTTTAATACATCTGAATAAAGAGTGAGCGTGAACAGTAGAAAAAGTAATGTCTTTTTCACTACAACCCTACAAGAAGTTGAGCTAAAAAGGTGTCAAGCAGTTGCAAGGTTATGATAATAGCAATAGGCGATAAATCAATGCCTCCAATAATTAGAAATGGAAATTTTTTATGAACCCATTGAAACATAGGATGCGTTAATCTATTAATCGTTGCCACAATTGGGTTGTATGGGTCTACTCTCATAAACGATAAAACCGAAGCGATAATTATAATGATAATAAAGGTAAAGATAACAGCGTGTACCATCTGTAATAGGGCAAAAACAAGACTTCCTATTAAAACATTATCTAAAAATTGTAAACTTACCAAAAGTACCAATGGCGATAAATCAACGCCTGAAATAACGACAGAAGGTATCTTTTGGCGTATAAAAGCAAATGCAGGCTGAGTCATACGTTCAATAATCTCTACCACAGGTTGACGTGGGTCAACTTGTAAAAAAGAGAAGATAGCCGAAGCAATAATAATCCAAATATAGATAGTAATAACTAAGTGTAACGGTGCAATAATAAGATTTTCCATTATGATGCTACCTCCAAAATATAAGATTTAATCAGTGGATAGATGTCTGATGTTTCAGGTCCATTTCCTGCTCCTGTAAGCAGATAGCGAAGAGGTTTAAAGAAGTTTTTACCTTCAAAACCACTCTCTTTCATAATGTGTATTTTAAACGCATCAAACTCATCAAAAGCAGGAGCATCAAAAATAAGGTCGGATAAAATTTTCATCTCTTTTCCCCACTCTCCTGTAAAATCTTTTGGTTTAAAGATAGGAAGAATCTTTCTCTCCAGCTCTTTTATAGTGCTTGCCTCTTCCAAATAGAGTTTTGCGAGTTTTCCAATATCGGCATCAGCAAATCCAAACAGAGTCGAGAGTTGTCGGTCATCCATCATTCTTAGGTGTTCACGGTTAATAAAACGCAACTTATCAATATCAAATTTGGCAGGAGATTTTGATATTTTGGTCAAATCAAACCACTCTATCGCTTCAGGAAGTGTAAAAATCTCTTTGGGAGCAACTTTTGAATTTCCTAAAAGGAGAAGATAGTTCAAAATAGCATCGGGAACAAAGCCCTCTTCAAATAACCATTTCAAAGAGGAAGCGTTGTCTTTTTTGCTCATTTTTTTACCATCAGCATTTAGTATAATAGGTAAGTGAGCATATTGTGTTGTATTTTCATAACCTAATACACTTTTAATATGTATCTGTCTAGGAGTGTTACTTAAATGGTCTTCCCCACGAATAATAAAGCTAATATTACTCAGCATATCATCACAAGCACAGGCAAAATTATAAGTAGGTGTACCATTGGTTCGTAAAATTACAAAGGCATCTACCTCATTTGGAGCTGTGCTTATATCGCCTTTGATGACATCATGATTGATAATATCCTGCGTAGGTTTTTTAAGCCGTACTACAAAAGGTTTTCCACTCTCTTTGAGTGCTACATAGTCATCTTGAGTTAAATTTTGGCAACGTCCACTATAACGATAGGCAACTTTGTTGGCTTTTGCATTTTCTCTGTCAGCTTCTAACTCTTCATCGGTACATTTACAGACAAAGGCTTTTTCTTCTTTTAGCAGACGAAGTGCCAATGTCTGGTGCAAATTGAGGTGTTCACTTTGATGAAATACCGAATTGTGAATGACAGCAAATTTTTCTAAAAGCATCATAATTTCAGTATCTTTACCTTCAATATTCCGTTTAACATCGGTATCTTCTATACGAACTAAAAATTGCTCATCTTTTTGTTGTGCAACCAAATAGTTTAAAATGGCAACCCGAAGGTTACCTATGTGCATATCGCCAGTAGGCGAAGGGGCAAATCGAAGCATCTGTTCTCCTAAAATGTATTGCTGGTATTATAGGGTTTTTTTTTGAAAATCTATTTTAATTTATAACTTTAGTTATAATACATTATGAAAATCCTAATAATAGACGATAACCAAGAGATTCTTTTTGGTTTAAAAAAACTTCTTAATGAGGCAGGTTTTACTACTTATACAGCTCAAGATTTAGAAAAAGCAAAAGAGGCTTTAGAGCAGAGTGAATACGATTTAATTATTTTAGACTGGATGTTACCCGATGGTTCTGGGGTTGATTTTTTGGCTAAAATGAGAAAAGAGTTTTATACAACAGCTGTTCTTTTACTCTCTTCTAAATTGGACATTGAAGACAAAGTTGAAGCCCTTGATTCTGGTGCCGATGATTATCTTTCAAAACCCTTCTCAAACATTGAACTTTTAGCAAGAATTCGAGCGTTACTTCGGAGAGAATGTACGTATAAGAAATCTTTAATAGAGGTAAAAAATCTAAAAGTAGACTTAGCAACCTATCAAGTATTGGTAGATGATTCTCTTGTAGAGTTGACTAAAAAAGAGTTTGAAGTATTAGAATTGCTTGTCTTAAACCAACATGTAGTTCTGACACGCTACCAAATAAATGATCATATTAATCAAGATTTTAATAGTTTAAAGAGCAGTAATTTGGTAGATGTTCACATTAAAAATTTACGTAGAAAGCTTGGTTCGGCTTCAAATCTCATTGAAACCGTTCGAGGGGTAGGGTTTAGGATTCGAGCGACTTAAAGCTAAAGAATGCTTTAACCCCAAAGCCTATTCCTTCACTTTGAATCTCTATTTTACCGTTAAGGAGTTTTGCTACTTTTTGGCTTAGAGCCAGTCCTAAACCTGTGCTGTGTTTTATCTCTGTACTGTGTGCTTGATAAAATTCACAAAAGAGGGACTCTTGTTTTTCGCTGGCAATACCCACACCTGTGTCGATAACTTCAAATATAAAGGTATCTTCTTTTTGTGTTAAAGAGATGTTAATACTTCCCTGTTCTGTGAACTTAATTGCGTTGGACAAGAGGTTAATAACGACTTGCTTAAAAAGATTGGTGTCAGTAAAGATAAATACTTCTTCTCTTCCTATATAGATATTTAAATCCAACTCTTTTTCATAAATAAGTGGCTCAACCATCTCTATCATCTCTTCGATAAGCAATCGTATATCAATACGCTCTTTGGTCACACGCATAGAGTTTGATTCGAGTTTAGAGAGTTGTAAGAGGTTATTAATCATCTCTAAAAGATGCTCCGAAGAGTTCTCAATTCGCCCCAACAGCTCCACTTCATCATCGCCAACTCTTGGGCTAACCATCAAGTGTTGGGTAAGGTTCAAAATAGACCCCAAAGGAGTACGTAATTCATGCGACATTGTAGATAAAAAAGTACGTTTAAGTGCCAAAACTTCTTGGGTATGCTCTAAAATTTCTATCTGTTTTTTTGATAGTACCCAAACGACAAAGAGAAGCAGAAGTACAGAGAGAGCAAAGGCAAACAGTAAAATTTGTTCTACCTCTTCGATACTTTCTAGGGCATACTTATTCTTATAGGATAAAGAGAGTCTCCATCTCTCTAGTTTCCCTTTCAATAGAGTCGAAACAATAATGGAATTTTGGAAATCTTTATTATTGAATTGAGCAATATGAAAATTTTCGGAAGGTTCTAGCCATAAGGTTTGATACGGATTATCGGTGGATAATTCTGTTAAATTTTTAAAAGGGTATAAAAGGGATAAGTGACCAAGTGTTTGTTTCTTAGAAAATGAAGTGTATACGGTTACCTTGAATTCTAAAAAATCTTTGGAGTTATAATCTTGTTTCGATGATGCAACACAGGTATTTTTATTAAAGGCTTCAAGAATAATTCCTTTTGATAAATCTTTTGCTTTTTTTTCCAATAAAACAGTAATTCGTTTATCAATATCGTTAACCACTATATCATCCATAACCTCTAAAATGGACAAAAAATCTAACTCTTTTTGCAACCTATTCATATAAGCTTCAAGCCGTTTACAATTTACATTAAGTTGATAGGTCAAATTTTTACGCTCTTTATCCAACAGCACTTTAGACTCATGTTTCCAAATATAGATAAGTGTACCAAGCTGAATCAACATAATAAATAGAAGCATGGATATTAATATTTTATAGGTGTCAGAGAGTTGTTTCCATAGAGTAATCATAAATTATTATAGCAAATTTTTCATAGGTAGAGATTCTATAGAATCTCTTTCCTTAAAAAATTAGTCCCCACTAGGACCATTATGACAATCATAACAGCTTACTTTATGACCTTTAGTGAAGTTTTTCGTACCCCATTCGGTAGAGAAGCTTCTATCTGTCCATGTTTTAGAGAGAACCGAACCTCGATAGTTAGCACCGTGACATACTTTACATTGTGCCGAATTATTTTCAGCTACATGTTCATGACCTTTAACCCATGATTGTCCAACAGGGTGCATTCCGTGTGGTCCACCTGTTGTGGTGTTTGGTACGGTTGTATGACAAGCACTACACTCAGCAATGGTTCCTGTATGTCCTTGCACAGCCATACTTAGCTTGTTATCTGCTTCATGAGCAGGATAGATAGCATGGGTTGAACCGTGACATGCTTCACACTGTAAGTTTCCGTGACCTGTACTAAATCTATAAAGACTTTTTCCTGCCATTGGTGTATTTGAATTGGTAGAAAATCGAGTATCAACAGCATTTCGAAGGGTATTGGTTCGAGGGTCAATTGCTGAAGTCTCTCGTTTACCATCAAAGTGACATGCTTGACAATTTGGTTCTTCTAGCCATCCTTCTCTGTTCGATGATCCTACATGATTCATTGTTCCATGACAACTTTGACACTGCATTTTAGCTGTTCCATCAGCATTTTTTGCATCGCCCATTGCTCCACGAAGACACTCGGTTGCAGCCCCTGGATGACAGGCATAACAAGAAGTTCTATTGGTTGAATCGCCTAGTTTTTTACCTGTTATTGGGTCAACCACATTGGCATGTTTACCATGAATGGCTTGTGTAAATGGTTTTATCTCTATCCCTACATTTGGTAAGGCATTTGATTTATGACAAGCAACACATAAAACAGCTGTTCCACCTTGTGCTGTTGCTTCTAAGCCTGCTAGATTATAGTTAAAGCCTTTTGCTTTTAGTGCAGTCTCATTGTTTTTAACAGCATTTGGTTCTCTATCATCATGTAATCGTAAGATATTATATTTATAATCTTTTTGAGCATCAGCATTCTTTACCCAACCTGCTCTTGGTTTTGAATCTGTAACACTATTGCTAGCATGACAGCGTTTACAATCCATTTCATCACTTACAGGAAGTACGGTATCAACAGAAGCTAAAACCACACCTTTTGAATTTTTTGCAATAATTTTGACTAAGGGGTAGTAGTTTTTTGTTCCATCATCGTTATAAGGAGTAATGGGAATTCCTTCTGCTTCCCACCATTGATTTGTTGCATTAAAGGTTAAGGGTTCAGGAGTTTTTGTTGCTGTTGGGTTTCCTTTAAGTCCAATGTTATCGGCTAAGGTTGCTCCAAACAAATCGTTTGTATAGTTCCAAAAATTCGTTTTACTTACTCCATTATTGGCTTCGACACTGGTTGTATTGATTTTCCCATCGGTTCCTAGGGTTGATTCATAGGTAATGGTTACACCTGAAGTTACTAAGTTCCCACTTTTATCTTTTAGTTGTGCATGTAGATTATTATATGGAGGAAGTACTGAAAATACTGAAAAATCATTTCCATCCATACAGTGCATCCCCAAATCATTCCATGCTGTTAGCATGTACTTGTTTGTATTTGTAGGAGTTGTTCCGTTGTTTACGTTGCCGTTATTATTATTTTCATTGTTCTCATTCTCATTCTCATCGTTATCATTTTCATTTTTATCATCATCATCGTCCTCTTCATTACTATTTGCATTATTATCTTTAATATCATTTGAGCTTGAGTTATCGCTTGTGTCTACAACACCTATAACTATTGAAGCATCTTTTGTTCCTGTATCTCCATCATTATTTGTTGAATTTGGAGTATTGTTTGTCTCATTTGAATTTTCTGTTCCATTAGAAGTGTCTACTTCATTATTACTGTTATCATTCTCTGTACGGTCATTAACGGTAGTAGTATTCTCAAAGGTTTGGATGGATTCTCTAAAATGCTCATATGCTTGGGTCTCATCGACATCAATATTTCCATTATTATCACGGTCTATCTCTTCTTTTAGTTTTGAATCTAAAGCTAAAAGCTCATTTTCATTTAACTCATTAATTTGGACAGAAGTATTTAAATTGTGAAGTTCAGTTGTTACAGCAGAGGCAATGCTAATTCCATTACTGGTATTATTATCCTCATCTAACGATTGCAATGTACGTAAAATTAAACTTTCAACATTATTATCTCCCTTAGCCAATGTTTTAGGGGTAATTAAACCATTATTCTGGGGTGTTGCTTTTCCTAGAAGAAGTTTACCTATAAAAAAGTCAACAGTGTCTCCCTCTTTATACTTAAATGCTCCTCTTCTATCGGTTGTTCCATTTTCTCCTGAAGCAGTGGTATATCCCAACCCTTCTACTGCACCATCAATAAAAAAACCTGTTTTTAATCCATTTGTATTACTCTGTGAGGTTGAATTTCCACCACCACAAGCAGTAAAAAGTGCCATGGATACTACCAAACTTAATCGTGTTATACGTTTCATAAATTTACTCCTATCTATTTTATTTTTTTTAAGTATATAGTCTATTTATGAAGTTTCTATGAAAAAAGAAAGGATATAAATATTAGCTTTATAGAGGGGGAATAAGTAGACTTCTTGCAAAATTTATTGGAGTAAGGACTTTAGTCCTTTTAATTGAACGAGACTAAAGTCTCTACTCCTAGTTTTGCAAGAATTCTAATAGAAAAAGCTTTCTTGAAACTTTAAGTCTAGGTGTTTCTAGGGGCTAGAATAGCTTTTCTAGTTAGTTATCTTCTTCATTATCTCCATTATTATTATCACTTGACTCATTGTTATTAGAATCATTCACGCTATTATTATCACTTGACTCATTGTTATTAGAATCATTCACGCTATTATTATCACTTGACTCATTGTTATTAGAATCATTCACGCTATTATTATCACTTGA
>Ga0256827_10000414_pt1 | contig 26560 bp, 21 predicted proteins | sample CV84metaG_FD_185977 | JGI IMG/M metagenome (GOLD analysis project Ga0256827, IMG submission 185977) | Hydrothermal vent microbial communities from East Pacific Rise, Pacific Ocean - CV84 | ecosystem: Environmental > Aquatic > Marine > Hydrothermal vents | place: Pacific Ocean: East Pacific Rise...
ATAATGAATTTATTTCACTATCAAATTGATACAATGCTTTAATTGGAGTATCTACATCTGGAAAAGTTAATCATTGATTTTTTATATCATCAGAAAAATATTCTTTAATCTCAGACCTAGTTCTTCTTATCATTATATATTTCAATAATCTGTCTCTAATTTTATTAGAACATTCTTTTAATTTATGTTTATATTCAACATATTCTGTCTTTCTATTAATCTTTTTTAATTCTGATTCAAGATTTTTAAAGAATTGGTCTATATTTTTAAGATGTGGAATATTACTATCTCTTGGAACTTGAAATAATGAAACAAGAGATAATAAATCTTTAAATGAATTATTATATGGAGTAGCTGAAATTATTATTACTTTTTTCTTTAAACATATAGTTCTTAATAATTCATAATTTTTTGTATCATCATTTCTAAATCTATGTCATTCATCTATAAATACATAGTCATATCTTTCATGTCATCTATCTTTTATTTTACTTAATTGTCATAATGATTCTACTTGACAAGGCACCTTAAAATCCTGAAATGTTTCATTCCAGTAATCTTGTAAGAGAGGAGGACAAATAATCAAAATATTTCATTTTAATTGTTGTCAAATTAAAGCTGCAATATATGTTTTACCTAATCAAACTACATCAGCCAAGAAAAATCAATTATAAGTATCTAATTTAATAAGTGCTTCTTTTACAGCATCTTTTTGATATTCAAGTTCTTTAAATCATTCAGGTAAAGTATAAAATAAATCTTTTTGGTCATCATTTATTCTTATATTAAAATATTCAAATAAAAACTTTAAATATAAATCATAAGGAGTTATATCTTTATTTAACCAAGTTTTAGTTTTTATAGTATCTACATATTCTTCACTTATATCAACTCAATCTTTCCATAATTCTTCAAAAGATTCTAATGCAAATTTTACATCAGGAGTATCTTTTAATTCAACATTAAATTCAAGATTATTTTGCAAACCATTCATTGAAAAATTTGAAGAACCAGTTATTACACTTCAAAAATAATCAGGACTTTTTTCTTGGTCTTTTCTGATAATATAAACCTTAGCATGTATATCTGCTTTTGGATAAACTCTTAATTCTAATTTTCAAGATTCTATAAATTCAATAAATTTCAAAACTCATTCTTCTATTTCTTTTCTATCATCAGTTGTTTCAAATTCTTTTTCTACTCATTCTAAATAACATTCCTTTGCCTCTTCCTTTGATTTTCTAACTTGGTCAATTAATTCAAAACTTCTTCTATCAACATTAAGTCATACTAAAATTCTAATTTTCTCTATATCTTCAAGTGATTCATATAGTTTAAAAAATCAACTTGACCTAAAATATCAAACTAAAACATCAAAAAATTGTGTATTATGTGATAATATTTTATTAAATCTATCATATAGAGTATTATTTTCATTATTTGTAAAGAATTTAGTATCAGTATGCATGAAAGTTTTATTTATAAATAAAATTACCATTAAATATAGTCTTTTTTCTGAATTTGTCCAATAAAAAAAGCCCATTATAATGTATAAAATGGGTATATTTTTGAAGTTAAATTATCAATTATAATGATGTTATATTAATTTTACATTAATTTTTTGATATAAAATTAATTTTTTATTTAAAATTACTTTATCCTTCTTCAACTTCATCTCATAATTCTAATAAAACTTTTTCTATATCTTCTTTATAAAAATAGTTATTATTTTCTTCTAACCAATCAAAGATTTCTTTTTTATTTACTAAAAATATATCTGAACTTCAACTCATAGAACTTCCAAATCTAAGGCAGTATTTAGTCATTGGTCATCCTTCTCATTGAATGAAATATTGTCATTTCTTAGTTATATACAAACTTTCTTCAAAATATCTAAAATCAGAACCTGTTAAATAGTCACACTTAGCTATAAACCTTGCTGTATCTGTATTATACAATTTTCCATCTATTATTTTTTTCATGTTATTATAAATTATTTAATTAAATTTTCTCCTTTCATTTACCTAATAAAAACTTTTAAACTTTTTTTCAAGACTTTTTTTATTTTTCTTTTTTATCTTCTAAAAATTTAATAAATTCCTCTTTTATTTTAGAAAATAAATCTTCAAATCACATATATTGAGCATCTCTTAAAATGGCTACATTATCAATATCATCTTCACAATAATCTACATATCTTTGAAATTCTGAATATGATTTTAAAATAATTTCATCATCTACATCAATTAATTTAAAAATATAATCATTTGTTTCATATTCTTTTATTTCTTTTATCCATTCTTCTATTCTTCTATAATTTAATCAATCATCATAAGTAAGTTGATAGTAATTTCATTCTATAAAATCATATATAATCTTAGTTCAACAGAATCAATATCATTTATTTTTATCATAATAATCTATAATTTTTTTATATTCATCATAAATTTCAGATATCATACTTCTATTTTCTAGAAATTCTTCTAGTAATTTTTCTTTTTTCATTTTTTTTAATATTAGTATATAAATTATTTTTTATTTTAATTAATATGAATTCAAATATCATCATAAATCCATATTGATTTTTTATCTGGATTTATTTTTTTATTAATTATTTCTACCTTATATCCAGCTCATCATCCTTCTAATTCAACTATATTTAATATTTTGAATTTTTTGTTAGCTAATTTTTGCATATCATTTTCACTATATATTCATAATTCCATACAATTTTCTTCAATTAATCAACTTTTTTTTTGTATTCCAATAATATCTTTTTTTTCATATTTCAAATATCATGTATCAGCCATTATAGAAACTATAACTTGTTTCTATACCTAATTCTATAATTTTTCCTGTTTCCATTTTTCTTTAATTATGTAATAAAATTTCCTCCTTTTTTGTAATAAATTATTTTGATTTTTTTATTTAATCTTCTAACTTTTCAAAATTATCCAATTTTTCATTTAGAAATTCTATAAAATCTTCTTTTATAGAATTATATAATTCATAATATCAATCAAATTGTCATAATTTCATTATTTCCAAAACACTTGAACTATTACTACTATCTATATCAGTCCAATCTTCAAAAAACTCATAATTTTTTATTAAATCATTATCATATAAATCAACTGAACTATCAGCATGTTCACAAACATCAAATCTATCAATTTCAGCTATCCAATAATCAATATCATCATAATTCATTTTTCAATCATTAGATAAAATAAATAATTGTTCTTTTATAAAAATTTTAATAATCCTTGTTTCATCATAATTATCATAATCTTTGTTATAATGATTGTTAATTAAATTATATGATGAGTTAGAATAAATAATGTCAGTAGAATTAATATATTCTTCAACTAATGTATCTTTGTTAATATATTCTTCAACTAATGTATCTTTGTTAATATTTCTCATAATTATGGAAATTAAGTTATAAAATATAGATTTATTTTTTAATCTATATTCTCTAATAAATGATTTCAAACTTTTTTCCAAGCCTTTTTTTATTTTCTTTTAAAAAAAAAGAGAAAAATCTTATTTTTTCTCTCTATATAGCTAAAAATTTTTTTAAAAAAAAGTTTATTTTTCTTTTAAAAATGAATAATTATCACTCATTTTACTTCTAAAAAGATAATATTTGTCATTTATTTTTTATCTTTCTTACTTCAAATTTTCTTTGTTTGTAAATAAATTAAAAATATGCTAAAATTATTAAAATAATTTATGATTAAAACAGAATGATTATTGATATTATAAATAAATCATTTTTGTTAGATGAATCTCAAAAAATATACTTGATAAAAAAGCTAAAAACAGCTGATGAGTTATATATTCAATCTGTTCTGTGAATAATAGAAAAAGAGAATGAATTTATGTTTTCACTTCTTAAAAAATACAAAGAAGATAGTAATAATACAGGTATATGACAATTGAAATGAGAATTAATAACAAAAAACTTTGAAAAAATTAGAAATCTTGAAAAACAAGAAGAAGATGATTTTTTTGATATTGATAAAGAATTAGAAATAAATTAATCTTAAAAATATTTAAATGCCTTTTGAAAATAATAATAGCAATGAACAGATAAAAATAAACCCATCTAAACAGCAAGAGCAAATAGATAGGGATTTTGATGCTATTTTAAACGAATATCAAAATATATCTCATAAGGAACAATGAGATTTTATTGAAGCAGTAGCAAATAAAGACCCTCATTTTAAAGAATTATATACTGAATTAAAAGCATTCTTTCAAGATAGAGTTATGAACCCTGAAAATTATGATAATCATTTAAAACTTGAAGCAGTTAAAAAACATATTGAAGGAACTGAATTAGATAACTCAAAAAATGAAAAAATAACACTTGAACCAAATATTGATGACTTAGCTACACTAAAAGCTAAATTTTATAGAACATGACCAGATAATGAGCTTCATAGTAAATATTTTACAATAGCCAACTGAGAAAATCAAAAACTAGCAACTATTAAATCAGAATTTGATAATTGGATTATTTAGAGCAAGAGAATATATAGATAATAAATATCAAGCTAATGATGAATCAAAAAGTGAAGTTGTAAGAAATCAAGAAAATACAGTAAAAACTGATACTAATTTAGAAAATAATACTATTCAAGAGGATAATCAAATAACAGAACAAATTGAAACTGAAACTATTAAAACTAATGAATTAATAGAAACTCAAAAATCATTTTTTGAAATTAATAAAGATTTTGCTAGTTTTAGTGATTTTATGTCTGAAAAAACTATAAATTGAAGCCCTGTAATTGTTTTAGATGATAATATATATGATGCCTTACTTAGATATGAAGATAATCCTGAACCTCTAATAAAAGCATTAGCATATAAAGAATTAGGTAAAGCTAATAGTGAGTTAGAAGCTAGTAAAAAAGCTATTGCTACAAGTATGCAATATAAGCCTGAAAATATGGATAAAGCCTATCAATATTCATATGAACAATTTGAGACTAAAAAAGATAAAATATTAGAAGATTTTAAAGGTATAGCTGAAAAATTTAATAAATTAATGGAAACTGATGCTTGAAAATTATTAGTATCAAATACAGCTTTTACATCTTTTGAAAGTAAATTAAAAACTGATATTAATACTCAGCTTTGATATGATGAAAATACTGAAAACCAAACAATTTTAAATATAGAAAATAATACAAAAGAATTACTTTTAAATCTATGAGTAATAGATAATAAATTTAATGATAAAATAAAAGATTTTTTAGCTAATCAAAATCATTTAAAGGCTAATGATTACATAACTTGGGAAAAAATATTATATACTGATTTTCCAAATCAATTAGAAAATAGTATTAATGAAGAAATAAAACTATATAGTAAAAATATTTGAGAAAATTTAATTAAATCTAATGCTTGAATAGTAAAACATTGATGAACTTTTAATCTACCTATTTGAAATTGAGAAAATATAAGATTAGATTTTTCTGAATTATGAGATATATCAAATTTAGATAATAAACAAATACTAGAATTATATAATTCTAATTTTGATAGTATTTATAGGAATGACTTAAAAGAAAAAATAGCTGATTCTATATCTGATATATAGGATTTAATGAAGGAAAATCCTTGAAAAACAGCTATTGATATAAGTAGTATAATTTTTGCTTGAATATGAGCTGTTTTAGCTTCTGAATGAAGTTGAGTTATTACAGCACCATTAATAGCTTGACCTACTTTTACTGTTCTAGATAATTGATATAGAGCATGAATGTATGAAGTCTTTGATATTGAATGATGATGGGAAGCATGACTTTGAATAGAAGAAAGTGATACTCATAATGATATTTTAAGAAAGAAATTATTTGAATTAACTTGAAATACAGCTCTATTTTGAATGTTTAAAGCTACTTGATTATTAGAAAAAAAGTATTTACCCCAAATAGATAGTCAATTAAAATCTATGGCTATTAAAACACCAGTAGAAGCATGATTTTTCACTTATTATTCTGTTGTATCAGAAAATCTACAAAACACTGTTAAAAATGATTGAAATACTGCTGAGCTTTTAAATGATTTCTCTGAAATACCAAATTTTGATGTTCTTATGAAATCATATATTTATAATCTATGATTTATAACAGCAGTAAAAGCCTGAGCTATACCAGCTGAAAAAATGGTTATTGCTTGATATCAAAAACAACTAAATAATGAATTACAAAATATTAAAAATAAAAATATATTTATAGTAAATACTTGAAGTGAATATGCTTTTTATAAATGAAATACAAAATTAGAATGAAATGAACTAAAAGGTTTTGAAAAATTTATAGATTTGAATAAAAAGGTAAATTATATTGCTATGGAACAGTATAGAAAGCCTGAAAGTTGAAGATGATGAAAATCAGCTTATTCTACAACTTTTAGAGAACAAAAATTTCAAAAACTAGAAGAATACTCAAAAGAAGCACAATCTTGAAAAATTGATTATGCTTTGAATGATTGAATTATATGAAAAAACTTAACAGATAATTGAATTTGAAATAAATGAGAAAATGTATGAAAATGATTACTTGAAAAATCTTGATTTGAAAAGTGAGAAAAGATTGAACCAAAAACTAAATTTGAGAAAAAAGCTGTAAAAGAGATGGAAAAAGCTAATGAAGTAATTTATCAATGATTTAAATTATTACATAAAAAAATGGAAATTTGAATGCTAAAATGAGAAAACTTATCTAATGTTTTTAAAGAATATTCACCTGAAAATGTAAAAAAAATACTTCAAGTATTAGAAAAAGGATGATTCTAAAATCATCCTTTTTTTTGTTCATATAGTTTTTCTAGCTTTTTCTTTAATTGTATTACACTTTCTCAACATATTAATAGTATTTTTCTATATTCTTCTGAATGAATGTCTATTTTTCTATCTCATATATATATATTATATATTCAATTTTCTAAAACTTGTCTTCATCAGAAAAATAATTCTAATCAATTTTCAATAGTTCATCAGGCTATTCATTTTCTAACCCTATCAACATGAAAATATTTATCTCAATTTAATTCAACAAAATATAATACATTTCATCATTTTTCATATAGTGCATATTTACTATTTTTTATTTCTAATTTTAGTTTCTGTTTAGTAAAAGATATTGGTTTAGTTTTTACTATTTCTAATTCTCATTTTTCAACTACTTCTTGCAATCTACTTCCTTCATAATCAGGAAGTTTTTTCAGTTTATCAATAAATTTTAATTTAAAATCTTCACTTAAAGCCTCTGTTTGTTGTTTAGTTTCTGATGATACTAAAATAGTAGCTATATTTTTTTCAGTATCAATAATAACTTTTCAAGTTTTTTCTGAAATATTAGGAAAACTATCAAGTCTTCTTTCATAATGAGTTGGTGTTTCACTACTATTAACTTGATGATAAATATCAGGAGATGTAGAATTAAAATCTGCCATTTATTAATATTATTTATATTTATTTAATTTTATCATTTTATCATTTAAAAAGCAAATTGATTTTTTGAAAAATTTATAGATTTGAATAAAAAAGTGAATTATATTGCTATGGAGCAGTATAGAAAGCCTGAAAGTTGAAGATGATGAAAATCAGCTTATTCTACAACTTTTAGAGAACAAAAATTTCAAAATTTAGAGAAATATTCAAAAGAAGTACAATCTTGAAAAATTGATTATGCTTTGAGTGATAAAACCATATGAGAAACTCTAACTAATTCATGAATTCAAGGATGAAAATGAGTTTGAGAATGCTGAATTCAACCCCCAAGTGCAACTTTTGAAAAATCTCAAAAAGTAATATAACAACAATAATTTTTTGCAATTATACAGAAGATTATTAATATTCAAATATAATCTGGTGTAGATTATTGGAAATGAACTTGATATGGTGAAAAATAATCAAGAATTTCTCTAGGAGAGTTTGCAATTATGTTGCAAACTTTTTTAATTCTAAAATAAGAAACATTATCAAAAATAGTTCATTTAGGAAAAAATCTTCTAATAATTCTATTTAAATTCTCAATACTACCTTTTTGCCAAGGAGAATAAGGATCAGAGAAGTAAGTTTCTATTCAAATTTCATTTAATAAATAATGTTTAGCAAATTCCATTCCATTATCAAAAGTTATAGATTTAATTCAATATTTTTCTTTTAGTTTAGCTATTTGTTTCATTATATTAGTACTGTTTTTGCTCTTTATTTTAATTATTATTGAAATTCTAGTCATTCTATCAATTAAAGTTAATAAAGCTCATATAAATCATTTTTTAGAAACTATTAAATCTCATTCAAAGTGTCATTTTTCTGTTCTATTATTAGCTCAATTTGGTCTCTTGTCTAATCAAATTCTTCATAATATTCTACTTCACTTATGTTTTTTAATTTTTTTATATCATTTTTTATATAAAAGAAGTTTCTTATATTTTTCTCATCTATTAGTATTTAACCATTCATAAATCAAAGTATGAGAAATATAATTTTTCTTATCCGTTTGAGTATTATTCCAGGCTTTAGCTATACTTTTAGGAGAATAGATTATATCCTTTTTTCTTAAATGATGAATTAGAAATAATCTTAAATCAGAATTCATATTAATTTTTTTTGATTCTTTTTTTGAATAATATCTTCTAAAAAAAGCTTTCAAATTAGCTTCATAGGCTAAATATACTCTTTTATTTGTATGTTTTTTTCTTACTGAATTTTTATCTATTTCTCTTGAAATACTAGATTTACTTTTATTTAAAATATTAGCTATTTCATTATATTTAGCTCATCTTTTTAATTGAATTTCTATTGTTTGCCTATCAATTAAATTAATATGATTGTAATTTTTTTTCATTTTTATGTAATTAAGTAATATTTTTTCACCCTTCGGGAGTCATTATATTACTTTTTTAATTTTTCAAAAGTTGCACTTCAAAGTTTACTTTGGGAATATTGATTAATTTTAATTTTTAAATAAATATATTATGGCAGAATTTAATCCAACGGGGCCACAAGATTTTACTGAAGATAGTTTTACTATTCTCCTTAAAGATGATAATTGAAAGTTAATATTATCTAAAGAAATGTCTAATTTATATGATCTAATTTGAGATGAAGCTAGTAAATTACTTGATTGAATAGCTTGAAAAAGTTCAGAATATTATAGAAAAATAGAGTTGATTCCTGAGGGAGATAAAAATTCTGAATATTCTTTTGTTTCATCTAATATAAAATGATTTATTTTAGAAAATAAAAAAATTACTTTTAAAAATATATAAATTTATAACTAAAAAATAATTAAATTAATTTTTAGTTATTTTTTTATTAAAAATTATTTTAAATAATGATAAATATATTGAAATTTATTTATTTATTTATATTATAATAAAGTTAGAAAAATTATTAATTAATAATAAAATAAAATATGTTAGATATAAAAATAATTAGAGAAAATGCTGAGGAGGTAAAAGAAAGTATAAAAAAAAGAAATTCTCCTGTAGATTTAGATGATTTTTTAGAAAAAGATAAACAGAAAAATGAAATAAAAGTTGAATTAGATAAAAAAAGAGCCAGAAAAAATAAGGTTTCTAAAGAAATCCCAAACTTAACTAATGAAGAAAAAAAAGATAAAATTTCTGAAATGAAATTTCTTTCTGATGAAATAAAATCTGAAGAAGAAAAATTAAAAACTTTGGAATTAGAAATAAAAGAAATTCATAGAATTATTCCAAATTTTTTACATAAAAATATTGTTATATGAAAAGATGATACTGAAAATGTTGTTTTTAAAACAATTTGAAAATTAAGAGAATTTGATTTTGAACCTAAAGACCACCATGATTTATGAATTAATAAAGATTTTATTGATAAAAAAAAGGCTTCGGAGGTAACTGGAGCAAGATTTTATTATTTAAAATGAGATTTAGTTTTATTACAATATGCTATTATTAATTTTACTTTTTCTGTTTTAACAAATGAAGAAATTTTAAAAGAAATTATAGAAAAAAATAATTTAAATGTCTCATCAAAACCATTCACTCCAATTATTCCACCATTAATGGTTGCATATTCAACAATGGAAAAAATGTGAAGATTACATCCAATGGATGATAGATATTGCCATCCTGAAGATAGTCAAGCTTTAATTTGAAGTGCTGAACATACACTTTGACCAATTCATATGGGAGAAACTATTGAAGAAAAAGATTTACCTTTAAGGTATTTTGCAAATACTCCAGCTTTTAGAAGAGAAGCTTGAACATATGGAAAAGATACAAGATGAATTTTTAGAGTTCATCAATTTGATAAAATTGAAATGGAGATTTTTTCAAGTTCAAAAACTTGAGTTGAAGAACAAAAATTAATGGTTGCAATTCAATCATATTTAACAGAACAATTATGATTACCTCACCAAATAATGGATATTTGTAGTTGAGATATTTGAAAACCAGATTTTAGACAATTTGATATTGAAACATTTTTTCCATGACAAAATGCATATAGAGAAACACATACTTCTGATTATATGACTAATTTTCAGTCTTATAGTTTAAATACAAAAATACAATTAGAAGATTGAACAAAAGAATATGCTCATATGAATGATGCAACTGCTTTTGCTCTTTGAAGAATAATTGCTGCAATTATGGAAAACTATCAAACAAAAGATTGAGATATAGTAATTCCAGAAGTTTTAATTCCATTTATGGGAGGAAAGAAAATTATTTAAGAAAAAAATCCTATGGGAATAGTAGATGAACTTGAAAATTCTATAGATATTGTGGAACTTGTTTCCAAGTATGCTAAATTAAAAAAGTCAGGGGCCAATTATAAGGCTGTCTGTCCTTTTCCTGGGCATACGGAAAAAACTCCAAGTTTTATGGTGAGTCCTGCAAAGCAGTTGGCTTATTGTTTTGGTTGTCATAAGGGTGGGGGAGCTTTGAAATTTGTTATGGATATTGAGAATATGGAGTTTAAGGAAGCACTTCAGATTTTGGCTCAGATGACTTGAAAGAAATTAGATTGATTTGATAATGAAAAATATAAAGTTCAAAAAAATATTTATGGATTATATAAAGATGCTGTAGAATATTATAAAAAAGCTTTGGAAAACAACCCTGAGGCTCAGAAATATTTATTTGATAGATGACTTAAAAAGGAAGACTTTGAAAAATTTCATTTTGGTTTTTCGGATTCTTGAATTTCTTTGTATAACTATTTAAAAGATAAGTGATATGATGATAAACAAATTACAAAATCTAATATTTTTGTTAATATTGGACAAAGAAAGGATAAATTTATTGGAAGGATTATTTTTCCAATTCAAAATTTAAGATGAGATTTTGTAGCTTTTACAGCTAGAATTTTAAACTCATGAGATCCAAAATATTTAAATTCTCCAGCAAGTGAGTTATATGATAAATCAGAAATATTATACTGACTTTTTGGAGCTAAAAAATCTATTGTTGACAAAAATTTTGTTGTAATTGTTGAATGACAAATGGATACAATTTCTCTGCAAAGCTCTGGTTTTACTAATTCTGTAGCAATTTCTTGAACTGCTCTTACCGAAAAACATTTAACTGTTTTAAAAAGATTAACTCATAAGCTTTATTTATCTTTTGATGGAGATGCAGCTTGAGCAAAAGCTACAAAACTAGCTCTTGAAACTATAAAAAATAAAGGTTTTGAGGTTAGAATAATTGATATTCCAAAAGATAGTGATCCAGATGACTTACTTAAAAAATGAGAAAATTTTGAAGAATATATTAAAAATGCATTAAGTCCTATTTGATATTATATATCAAAATCTGATTTTAATATTTCTAGTATAGAAGATAAAAAGAAACTTTTATTAGAGCTTTTAGAAGTTTTAAAATCATATTCTGACAAGATAGAAGTTGATTTTTATCTAAAAGAAATTTCAAATAAATTAGATATAAAAGAATATATTATTTATGATCATTTTAATAGAATTAATAGACAAAAGGTAAAATTTTGAATAAAAGAAGAGCTAAAAAATAAAATACAAAAATTTAGTATTGAAGAAATAGCAATTTGATATATATTAAGTAATGATAATAATAAAAAAATTTTTTATGATAATGTTATTTTTAGGGATCAATTAAATAATGATTTAGTAAAAATATTAGAAGATACTAATAATTTAGAAAAATTTACTTTAGAAAGAAAAGATAGATTGAAAGCAATATCAATGAAAATATTATCTGAAGAAGAACATGATACAGAATCTCATAAGCAAGATGATTTATTGAATTTCATAAAAAAATTAAATACATATTTTTATAAAAATATAGTATCTGAATTAAAGATTAAAATGAATTCTTGAGATGATAATGCTTTTTTAGAGTATTCAAAAATTATAAAAATAGCAAAAGAACATAATATTAAATAAAAGAATAAAATGTATTACTTATATTTATATTATAAAAATATAAATTTGCTATAGGTACTGAATTTATGAAATAATTAAAATTAATTATAAAGCAATGAAAGAAAAAATTAAAAAGTATATACTGAAAAAATGATACTTAAATATAGTAGTTTTTTTAATTTTTTTAATAATTTTAATTATAGCTTGAATTAAGATTATAGGAGATTATTTAGAAAAACAGGAGATATTATTAAAATTAGAAAATATAAAAATAGAAAAACAAAAAGTTTTAGATTTAAAAATAAAAGAAGAAGAACAAGAAAAAATAATATTAGAATTACAAAAGTTACAAGAAGAAAAAAAAAATATTTATTTAAAGAATATTGATTTAGACTCAGATGATTCTTTAACAAAATTTGTTAATAATAAAATTCATTTTAAAGATTTGTGATATATTCCAAAAAATTTAGTAGAAGTCTCATGAAAATATATAATTGATTGAAAAAACTGATATATAAAAGTAAAAAAAGAATTAAAAACTAATTTAGAAAAATTATCAAAAAAGTTTTATAATGATACAGGAAATACAATAGTTGTTGTTAGTTGATATAGAAGTTATAATTATCAAAAAGGTATAAAAGATAGAGGATGTTCGGATAAATTATGTGCAAAAGCATGATATAGTGAACATCAATCTGGATTGGCTATTGATATTTATTCAGCAAGTTCACAAAAAGATTGGTTAAGTGATAATAATTTAAGAGAACATTTTTGATGGTTTAATGATAATGCTCACGAATTTTGATTTCATAATACATATCAAAAATGATTTGAGATAGATTGATATGAAATTGAACCTTGGCATTGGAGGTATGTTTGAGAAAAACTTGCAAGTTATTTGTATGAAAATAAGCTAACAATAGCTGAATTTTATTATAAAAAAGAAGTAGAAAAAAATATAAAATGATAGATTTGAAGTGAATCTATAAAGTAGAGTTTGATAAAAAGATTCTACTTTTTTTATCTAAATATAATAAAATTTTTGAATTAAATAATTAGTTATATAATCCAAAATTTAAAAGTTTGAAATAATTGATTTTTTATATATACTTTTGAAATATTATTAGTAAAAAAATTAATTATTAAAATAAAAAAATATGTTCACAAATAAAGATGATTATTGAAAAATAATAGCTATAAATACGATTATTTTATCTACAATAGCTGTTGCTTATTTATTAAATGTAGGTAGTTCTCTTATTCTCCCTTTTATCATTTCTATTTTAATGAGTTTTTGAATTATATCTGCTGCTGGTTTTTTTAAAAAATTGGGACTGAATAAGTTTTTATCATATTTTCTTAGTTTTATCATATTTTTTATGTTTTTCTTTATTGTTGGATTGATAATAAATAATAATGTAAATGAGATGACTACTCCAAGTAAAATAAAATTTTATGAGGATAGATTAAATGAACTATCTGTGCCAGTTTTAGAATATGTAAGTAAATTTAATATAAATCAAGAAGAATTGCAACAGAAGATTTTTAAAAGTATTAACTTTACATGATTATTTGGGAGTATCACAGGAGCTTTGGCTAATATTGTTTCATATACATGATTGATAATAATATATATATTATTTATTTTGCTTGAATATAGATTTTTTAAAGATAAAATTGATTTAATGTCAAATAATCCATTAAAAAGATCAAGAATTAATTGAATTATTTTAAAAATAAAAAATGATGTAAAGGCTTATTTTGTGATTAAAGCTATTACTTCTGTATTAACTGGAGTATTTAGTTATATTGTTATGGTTTTATTTGAAGTACATTTTCCTTTGTTTTGGGCTTTTTCTATTTTTATATTAAATTTTATACCGACTGTTTGATCTATAATATGAGTTTGAATTGTTTCTATTTTTTCTATTTTGCAATTTTGATTTACACTATGATTAGGTATGTTGATATTGATTTTAATAGGTATACAGATGTTGATATGAAATTTTATTGAACCTAAATTGATGTGAAGTAAATTAAATCTTAGTCCACTTGTTATATTACTTTCATTGTGATTATGGGGAGCTATATGGGGAGTAGTTGGAATGCTATTGTCTGTTCCAATAATGGTTATTATAAATATAGTTTTATCTAAGTTTGATTCAACTAAGCCTATTTCAATATTACTTAGTGAAAAATGAGTAATAAATTGAGAAGAAATTACAATTGAACAAACTAAAAGAAAATTTAGAAAATTATTTAAAAATAATGTAAAATAAAATATTATGTTTAAAAAAACTGTAAGTATAGTTAGGAGAAAAAAAGAATATTTATGTGGAGCTTATAGTAAGATTTCTAAAAATAATAAGAAATTAGGTAATTTTACTATAGGTAAACAAAAGATAGATAATAATGGTCTTATTATAAAAAATGAAAATATAAGAAAATTAAGAACAACTATATGGGAATATTTTTATATTCCTGAACTAATAGGAAAAGATATAAAACTACAGTTAGAAAAAAGTCATTTAGACTTAGATATTGTTAAATTTTTAAGATTTTATAAAAAATATATAGAAAAACAATTAATTTGATTAGATGAATTAATAATAGAAAAAATAAAACAATCAATATGATTAAGATTTTTAAAATTATCTAAAATTATAAAAGATAGAATTTCTTTTGTTGATATGGAAATAGATGAAGGAGATTATATTGTTAAAGATAGTGATTGATATAGGACTATTTGAGAAGTTAGAATGACAGAAATATGAAATCAAAAATGGATAATTAATTCAAAAATAAAGGAACAGTTTTGATTTGTTGATAATAAATTATTAGTAAGTGCAGAAATTTTACTAAAATATTGAAAAAAATATTGAAATAAAGAATTATCAGAAGAAGTAAAAAAAATATACAAAATTTCATATAAGTTAGAAGAAGTTGAAGAAATGTTTGAAGCAAAGATAGATAAAAACTGAAATTTTAATGAATGATTTTTTTCAACTCAAAATATCTTTGATTTAGATAATGAAAAAGATTTAAAGTTTATAAAAGAAAATGATATTTTTATATGAAAAAAAATATCATTATTAACAAAAGAGGATTTAGAAGTAGAAAAAAATGCAATTACTTTTTTTATGGCAGCTGTTTCTATTCAAGTATGAGGAGAGTCTATTTGATGACCTCTAGGAATTATTGCTTGATGAGCAATTGATTTTATGGATACTTTTTCTGACACAGAGAAATTATTGGATGCAGTTCAAATGCTATGATTTGTTGATCCTAATTATAGAATGGAAAAGACATTAAAAGATAATTTTCTTGCAGGAATTTGAATTATACCATATACTACTCAATTAGTAAAAGGAACAAAGTTAACAAAATGGTATACTAAATTGTCTAAAATGGATCAAAAAAAATTTTGAAAAGCATTTGAACTTTTAAAAAATAATAAGCAATCTATTTTTAATGTATTAAAACAATTAAGAAATTCTAGAGGTTCAAAAACAGAGGCAAAAAAAGGTTTTGTTGATGGTGTGAAAAAAGAATTAACAAAAAAGATATAAATTTTATATCTTTTTTGTTAATTCTTTTATATGTTTTAATTTTATTATATTTATTTTATTATTTTTAGTTGTACTTTCAGGTACAAAGATATTTTTAAATCACATATTTTCAGCTTCTTTTATTCTTTTTTCAAGGTGAAGAGGTTTTTTTATAATTCAGGTAAGAGATATTTCTCAAATAAAAATAGTATCTTTAGGTATAGTTTTATTTGATTTACTTGAAATTATAGAGGCTGCGATACTTAAATCTATTCAAGGTTCATCTATTTTTAGTCATCTTGTTATATTTGTGTAGACATCATGAGATTCAAGACTAATTCATGCATATTTTCATAATACAGCAATTATTAAATCTAACTTTGAACTATTTATTCATCTGCTAGATCTTTTTGGATAACCGAATTTTGTATAAGTTGTTAAGCTTTCAGTTTCTATGATTATTGCCCTTGTTCATTCAATTGTTATTGATAAGCTTGATCAAATAACTTCTTCCATAGAATTTATAAATTCAAGTCAAGGGTTTTTTAAGTCACTTAATCATTTATTTCACATAGAAAATATACCTATTTCTGAAGTTGCTCAAAATCTATTTTTAAGTGCTCGAAGTATTCTTATGTTATTATATTTTTCTCATTCAAAAAATAAAACAGTATCAACCATATGTTCTAATGTTTTAGGTCAAGCAAGAGCTCAATCTTTATTTATATGTCATATGATAAAAATAGTTGTATTTGTACTTTTTCAATAAGCTACAAGTAGTTCTGTTATGTATTTTATTTGAGAAATACTTCAACTTGTGCCACTTATATTATTAGAATACATTACTGAAATTGAATCAATAACAAGAATTTTTGAATTATTTGTTTTTAATGTTTCAATAATATTTTCTATACAATTCTCTCATAATATAGAAAGATTCTCATTTTTTACTCAAAGTCTATGGGCTCTATCACTTATTTGGTAAGCTGTTTCTTCTCAAGAAATATAAATAATATTTTCTTTTACCATATTTGAAAGTTGTAAGGCTAATGTTGATTTTCAAATTCAAGGTTCTCAGGAAAGTAAAATAATAGATCAAGGTACAATCCCTCATCATAAAACATTATTTAATTCTTTTGAATTACTTATAATCTTTGTTTGTTTCTCTGTGATTTCTGAAATTTTTAAAAGTTTTTTAGATGTTCAGTTGGATTTTTTTAAATCTATTTTTGATTCTTTAAATTCTTTTAAGCTTCACCATGTCTTACAGAAACTACATTGTCACAACCATTTTATACTCTCATTTCAGCATTCACTACATAAATACATAATTTTTATAATTATAAATAATTATAAATAGTATATAGAAAGTATATTTTAAGTCAAAAGTTTTTACAGTTCTGTTTTTTTATAAATAGGTATAAGTAATCATAAAATAGTATATTTTTTATAATTTAAAAAATTATTAAATTTTTTAATTCTTTTTTTATGAATAATTAGTTCTGCTATTAATTCAGAGTTTTTATTTATTAATAAGTCTCTTATATATAAAAAATTTCATTTTTTACATAATTTGTTATGTTTATTTGATACCTTGAAAATAAATTTAAGTTCATGTAGTATTAGATTTTCTATATGAATTAATTTAGCAAAATCATTGTCCATATTGTCGGTAAATTCTTGAACGTAGTATTTATATAATTCTAATTTTCTATATTTTAATATATCTTGAAAAATTTCCGAGTGTTTATTAAATGTTCAAATTGTTACTTCGTAAATAGAAGGAATCATATTTGCTCTAGTGTTGTATATTTGTCTTATTTTTTTCTCTTGTTTTTTTATATTTTTTGCATGAAAAGATAGTTTTATTAAGTAAAAAACTGTAGTTATCAAAATAATAATTAAAATCAAAATAATAATATTATTATTTTGATTTATAAAAGTATTTATATTTTCATATATTATAGTGTATATTTCTTTCATATTTTCCTTTTAAGTAAATAAATATGAATACATTATACCATATTATTTATTTTTATGCAAAATAAATAATGATTTTCTTAAAAAAATAAAAAAGATAATTTTCTTAAAAATTACACATAAAAAGCCCCAAAAACTTTTGTTTTTATGGCTTTTTATTGTATAATGTTACAAATGCACTACCTTTGATTTTGTAATAGCTGGAATGGTAGGGTAATTTTTGTGTATTTATTTTATAATTTATCTCCAAAAAGCAAATGTTAAAACAAACTGCTAAAAATAAAGAAGTTGGTTCTTTATATGATATAAAAGGAAGACATTATTTTACTGATGATACTTCTATTGCTGGTTTTCCAGATTTACTTGAGGTACAATTAGAATCTTATAATAGTTTCTTAACTAAATGATTAGATAAGGTTTTTTCAGATTCTTTTCCTATTGAAGATTTTTCTGAAGAAAAAGTTAGTATATATTATAAAGGAATGAGAATAGAAGAACCTAAATATACTATGGAAGAATGTGTTAGAAAGAATTTAAATTATGAAGCTCCTATGAAATGTAAGCTTGAAATGCTTAATAAAGAGAGTTGAGAAATAAAAGAACAAGAAGTTTACATGGGGGGGGTGCCTCTTATGACAGAGGATGCAAAATTTATTATAAATTGAATTGAGAGGGTAATTGTTAATCAAATTATAAGGTCTACAGGTATATTCTTTACTAGAAATGAATGAGAATATTCATTGAAAGTAATTCCTGCAAAAGGTTCTTGGTTTGAAATAGATATAGAAAAAAAATGAATTATTAATGTGAAAATTGATAAAAAAAGAAAACTTCCAATTTCAGTTTTATTTAGAGCTTTCGGTTTAGAATCAAATGCTGAAATTTTAGATATTTTTTCTGATTTAAGTGAAGAGGTTATAGTTAATCATATTGTTCCAACTTTGGAAAAAGATAAAACTACGAATAGAATGGAAGCACTTCATATATTATATAAGCTATTGAGACCGGGGGATTTAGCTACAGATGAAAGAGTTGAAGAATTATTTGATGTGACTTTTAAGGATGAAAAAAGATTTAATCTTGGTGAAATTGCTAGATTAAAAATGAAAACAAAACTATGAATTGAGACTGCGTATGATTCAGTGGAAGGTAAATTTTTAAGTGCATCTGATTTAATTGTTGCTTTAAAATATTATTTAAATCTTAGAGATTGAAAAGAATGATATAATGTTGATGATATTGATCATCTAGCAAATAGAAGAATTAGATCAGTTTGAGAATTGGTTTGAGATAAAATTAAGGTTGGTATTGCTAGAATGGAAAGAATTGCAAAAGATAGAATGACAATTCTTGAACTTGATGATGCTACTCCGGGTACATTTATAAATTCTAGACCAGTTGTTGCTATTTTGAAAGAATTTTTTGGTTCTTCTCAATTGTCACAATTTATGGATCAATCAAATCCACTTTCTGAGATTGCTCATAAGAGAAGAATTACAGCTATGGGGCCAGGTTGATTAACTAGAGAAAGAGCTTCATTCGAAGTAAGGGATGTTCATCCAACTCAATATGGTAGAATATGTCCAATTGCTACTCCAGAAGGACCAAATATTTGACTTGTACTTCATTTAGCTACTTATGCTAAAGTAGATAAATATGGTTTTTTGATTACTCCTTTTAGAGAAATTCTTCATACTGTAAAAAATGATGGTAAATGAGCTATTAATAAAATTTCTTTAAATGATATTTTATGAGATGATTGAAAGGTAATTGTAAAAGAAAAAGAGTATATAACTGAAAATGATGCTAAAGAATTAAAAAATAGAATTAAATTAAATGAAATTGAGGTAAGAGGTTATCTTGGATCTGAATATGAATATTTTGATGCATGATCAGAGCAAGCATTAACAATAGCTGAAGCAAATACAAAAATAGATGAATATGGAAACTTTACTAATACTAGGCTTCCAGCAAGACATAAATCTGAACCAACTCTTTCATATGTAAGAGAAGTTACTCATATTGATGTTTCTCCTAAGCAAATAATGTCTATTGAAACTTCACTTATTCCATTTATGGAACATGATGATGCAACTAGAGCTGAGATGGGTTCAAATATGATGAGGCAAGCTGTTCCTTTGGTTAGGCCAGAAGCTCCAATTGTGGGAACTTGAATGGAGAGAATTATTTGAGAAAGATCTGGTTATGTTGTTATAGCTGATGATGATTGAGAGGTTATCTGAGTAGATGCTAAACATGTTTCTGTTTTATATAAAAATGGTAATAAAAGATTGTATAAATTAAAAACATTTGGTAGATCTACACATGATATGATCGTTCATCAAAAACCAGTTGTTTCTAGGTGAGATAAATTTAAAAAATGAGATTTATTAACAGATTGACAAGCAATTGATAAATGAGAACTAGCTGTTTGAAGAAATCTTACTATTGCATATATGCCTTGGAAATGATTTAATTTTGAGGATGCAATTATTATTTCAGAAAAAGTTATTAGATGAGATTATTATACCTCAGTTCATATTAAAGAATATTCTATTGATGTTAGAGAAACTAAACTTTGAGCTGAACAAACTACTGATGATATTCCGAATGTATCAAGTGTAAAACTTAAAGATTTAGGTGCAGATTGAGTAATTAGAGCTTGAGCAAATGTAGAATGAGGTTCTATTCTTGTTTGAAAAATAACACCTAAAGGAGAACAAGATATTACTCCAGAAGAAAGATTATTAAGAGCAATTTTTGGTGATAAATCAAAAGATGTAAAAGATAGTTCTCTTAGATTACCTTCAGGTCAAGGTTGAAAAGTTTTGAATGTAGAAGTTCTTAGAAAAGAAAATTGAGATAATTTACCAACTGGAGTATTTATGCAAGTAAAAGTTTTTGTTGCTGCTACTAGGAAATTAGAGGTAGGTGATAAAATGGCAGGTAGACATGGTAATAAATGAATTGTTTCAAAAATAGTACCAGTTGAAGATATGCCTTTTGATGAAAATGGTGAACCAGTTGATATTATACTAAATCCACTTTGAGTAGTTTCAAGAATGAATATAGGTCAAATTTTAGAAGTACATATTTGAGCAGCTGCTAAGAAATTATGAATAACTATTGCTACTCCTATTCTAAATGGTGTTTCAGTAGAACAAGTTGATTGATTACTTAAAAAAGCTTGATTAGAATGAGATGGTAAATTGCAATTATTTGATGGTGAAACAGGTGAAGCTTTTAAGGAAAGAACAGTTGTTGGTCAAAAATATATGTTAAAATTACATCATTTAGTTGAAGAAAAAATTCATGCCAGAAATGTTTGACCATATTCTATGGTTACTCAACAACCTCTTGGTTGAAAGGCTCAAAATTGAGGGCAAAGATGGTGAGAAATGGAAGTTTGGGCACTTGAAGCATATGCTGCTAGTCATATACTTCAAGAAATGATTACTATTAAATCAGATGATGTTGCAGGTAGAACACAAGCTTATGAAGCAATTATTAAATGAACTCAAATTAAAAAACCAAATATACCAGAATCATTTAATGTACTTATTAAAGAATTACAAGCTATAGGTCTTGATGTAGATTTATTAGATAAAGAAGAACTAATAGAAAAAGAATCTGAATTAAGAGAAAGATATGAAGATATTGTAAGAATAGAAAATGAAGTTTTAAATAGTGATACTTCTGAAGAAAAAAAAGATAAGGAATAAAAATTCTCTTTGTCCTTCGGACATCTTCCTTCAAGAGGAAGACTAAAATATATAAAGTTACATCTTCATGGAGGTATGTAGAGGGAGTATAACTATTGAACTTATAGAATAATACATTAAATTTAATAATTAATAATAAAAATCATGGCTTTTGATAAATCATTAGACAACTTTTTAAATGATAAAATTACTGATTTTGATCAAATTGGTGATGGAATTTGAAAAAGAGATGTTACTCAGTGAAAAAATCTAGATAATCTTGCTTGAATTGCCTTATGAATTACTTCTCCAGAAAAAATTAGAGAAGTATCTCATGGTAGAGTTTTGATATCTGAAACCATAAATTATAGGACTCAAAAACCAGAAAGAGGATGACTATTCTGTCAACAAATTTTTGGTCCTATGAAAAATTATGAGTGTGCTTGTGGAAAATATAAAAGAATTAAATATCAAGGAGTTGTTTGTGAAAGATGTTGAGTTGAGGTGACAAAGACATCAGCAAGAAGAGAAAGAATGGGGCATATTGATTTATATGCACCAGTTGCTCATGTTTGGTTTATGAAATCGGTTCCTTCTAGAATTGGTTTATTACTAGATCTTCCGGTTAAAAAACTTGAACAAGTTGTATATTTTGCTTCATATATTGTTACTGATGTATATGAAGATAAAAGAGAGGAAGCTTTAAAAGAATTAGAAGAAAGATTTAAGGTTACAAAAGCAGAAATGCAAAAAGATGTTCAAAGAGAAGTAAATGAACTAAATATAAAAAAATCATCTTGAGAATTAAATGATAAAAAGTTTGCTGAAGCTGAAGCTATGGTAATGAAAGTAATAGATGATTTAGTTGAAGAATTTGAAAATCTTAGAAATAGTATTAAAGGTTTAAAAGAATCAGAAGTTATTTGAGAATTAGAATATAGAATTTTAAATGAAAAATTTCCTCATGTTTTTGATTGAGGTACAGGGGCTGAATATTTACAAAAACTTTTATCTAGAATTGACTTAAAAGAATATATAAAAGATAGACAAATTGAATTAAAATCAGCAACAGCCTTAAAACAAAAGAAATTAATGCAAAAAATTAAGTTAGCATCTAATTTACTTAAATCAGGACAAAAACCAGAATGGTTTATCTTAAATGCTCTTCCTATATTACCACCAGATCTTAGACCAATGATTCAACTTGATGGTTGAAGATTTGCTTCTAGTGATTTGAATGATCTATATAGAAGAGTTATAAATAGAAATAATAGACTTAAAAAATTAATTGAACTTTGAGCTCCTGATGTTATTCTTAAAAATGAAAAAAGAATGCTTCAAGAGTCAGTTGATATGCTTATAACTGGTGAAACTAGAACAAACAGATCTGGTTTTGTGACAGCAAATAAGAAAAAATTAAAATCTTTGACTGAGGTACTTAAAGGTAAACAAGGTAGATTTAGACAGAATTTATTATGAAAAAGGGTAGATTATTCTGCAAGATCTGTAATTATTGTAGGTCCAAATCTTAAAATGGATGAATGTGGTATTCCTAAAAAAATAGCATTAATTCTATTTAAACCATTTATTATTGCAAAATTAATTGAAGATGGAATTGTTTATAATATTAAACATGCAGAAAAAATAATTGATCATTGAGATAAGTTAGTTTGGGATACACTCGATGAGGTAATTGAAGATAAATATGTTCTTATGAATAGAGCACCTACTCTTCATAGACTTTCAGTTCAAGCCTTTAGACCAGTACTTATTGATGGTAAAGCAATTCAATTACATCCATTAACATGTACAGCCTTTAATGCAGATTTTGATGGTGATCAAATGGCAGTACATTTACCAATCACTCCAAAGGCTCAAGCAGAAGCTAGAGAATTAATGATAACATCAAAAAATCTTTTAGCACCTTCAAGTTGAGAACCTATAGTTTCTCCATCTCAAGATATGATTCTTTGAGCATATTATGTTACAGCTATTAGAATATGAGCAAAATGAGAATGACAAGTTTTTGCTTCAATATTGGATGTTACTCAAGCATATGAAGCTTGAGCAATTGAAATTAAAACTTTAATAAGAGTTAGGATAAATTGAAAAGTTGAAGAAACTACATATGGTAGATTATTATTTAATGAAATTGTTCCAAAGGGGTTAGGTTTTATAAATGAAACTCTTAAGAAAAAAGCATTACAGAGAATTCTTTCTGAATCATTTGAAAAATTATGAGCTTCAATTACTGCTAAATTTGTTGATGAAATAAAAAATTTTTGATATAAATATTCAACTATTTCATGATTATCTATATCGAAAGATGATATGTTAACTCCTGAAAAAAAAGATAGATTATTATTTGAAGCTGAATGAAAAATTAAATATATTCAAAAAAAAGCTTGGTCTTGATTTTTAACATCAGAAGAAAAAACAAATCAATCTATAAGAGTTTGGGCAAAGGTAAAAAAAGAAATTGAGGCTGAAATGAAAATATTATTTCCTGCTGAAAATCATATATTTAATTTTATTGATTCAGGAGCTAGATGAAATATATGAAATCTTACTCAATTATGTGGTATGAAATGATTGGTAGCATCGGCTTCTGGTGATACAATTGAACTTCCTATTAAATCAAATCTAAAAGAGGGTTTTTCTACTCTAGAATATTTTATTGCAACACATGGTTGAAGAAAAGGGAAAGCAGATACAGCATTGAAGACTGCACAATCGGGTTATTTAACTAGAAGACTTGTTGATGCTTCTCAAAATATTATTGTAAAAGAAGATGATTGTAATACTGTTCACTCTAAAGTAGTAGATAAAAATAATACTGAATGAGTATTTAAAGAAAGTTTTGAAAATAGATTATTTTCTCATACTGTAGCTATTTCTATTAAAAATGAAAAATGAGAAGTTATAGTTGAAGATTGAACTGTTATTGATAAAAAAATATTAGAAATTATTATTAATAATAATATAACTGAAGTTAGTATTAGGTCAGTTCTTACTTGTGAAACTGAAGGTTGAGTTTGTAAAAAATGTTATGGTTTAGATTTAGGTTTAAGTCATAATGTTGAAATTGGTACACCAGTTTGAGTTATTGCAGCACAATCTATTTGAGAACCAGGTACACAGCTTACTATGAGAACTTTTCATTCAGGTTGAGTGGCTCAAGAAGGTTGAGATATGACTCAAGGTTTAACAAGAGTTGAAGAATTATTTGAAGCTAGAATACCAAAACTTGAAGCTGAAATTGTTGATATTGATGGTTCTATTTCTATAGATCATATGGATAATAAAATTTTAGTAACAGTTACAGCTAATTGATTAAAAAAAGAAGAATATTATTATAGCTCTAAATTTGAATTAGCAGTAAAAGTTTGAGCAGAGGTGAAAGCAAAACAAATTATAGCTAGAAATAAAGCTGAAAAACAAAGATTAACTACAAAATTTCCATGAGTTGTAAGAAAAATAGATAATTGAGTTATTATAATAGAAGATCAAATTCCAAGAAGTTATGAATATAGTTTCCCATTAGGTACAAATATATTAATTTCAGATAATTCTGAAGTTAGAGCTTGAGATAGATTAACTAACTGAGCAATTAATATTTGAAAATTAATGGATGTTGCAGGAGTAGTTCAAGCAGAGCAATATATTGTTGATGAAATTAAATCTATATATTCTTCTCAATGACAAACTGTAAATTCAAAACATATTGAACTTGTTACAAGACAAATGTTTTCAAAAGTTAGAATTTTAGATAAATGAGATTCAGAATTTTTTCCAGGTGATATTATTGATATTATTACATATAAAAGAAATGCTGATTTATTAGTAAGAGAAGGTAAGAAAGCACCATTTGGTGAGAGATTACTTCTTTGAATAACTAAAATTTCACTTTATACAGATTCATGGTTATCAGCTGCTTCTTTTCAAGAAACAGTAAGAGTATTAGTTGAAGGTTCAGTTTCAGCTAAAATTGATAAACTAAAAGAACTTAAAGAAAATGTTATTATCGGTAGACTTATTCCAGCTTGAAAACAATATAGAAAATTAATGTGAAATTGAAAGGTAGAAGAAGAGGAGTTAGAAGAAGAATATTTTGATGCTTCTGATTTAGAAAAAGATATTTCAGCAAGAAAATTAGAAAAAAGAAATTCAGAGATGGAACATGAAAGTGATTTTTAAAAATTTTTTTTGAAAAAAACTATATAAAAAAACTGAAACTTAGGTTTCAGTTTTTTTACTATTATAATTGATGCTAATATAAAAAAATAAACAAAAAAAAGATTAAAATCTTATTTTTTGTTTTTGTATCCTCTCAAGTCTGCATTTTGAGAGGGAAGGAAAGTTTATGTATTGAACATTAGACTTTTTAGCTGGAAGCTACATGCCTAATGTTATATTTTTAGCTGGTGTTCCAACAAATATTGTTGTATTTGGATTTACTTTTAAAGCTTCAGCTTGTATCTGAGAAACTTCAAGTTTTTTCCAGGAAAGAATTTCTTGGTTAATACTTGTAGATACTTTATCATTAGCATAAGCTTAAGCATCAGCCTCAAGTTTTATTTTAGTTGCAGTTGCATTAGCATCAATAACCCTTCTTGCTGAATTCACTCCCCAAATGCAACTTTTTCTAGATTCTAGAAATAGATACACTAAATTTTTTGGCTCTTTTCATTCTATTAGGAAACAAAATTGTAATAAAGCTGATAAATAAAAGAAAAACAAGTTATTTTCATATTATTAACTTGTTTTTTTGTGCATAAAAAAAGAGAAAATGTGGCTTAATTGTAAAAAGTGTGTGGCTGAGATGATTAAATTTTACCATGTAAGAGAGATAAAGTGAGCTTCACTTTTCTCTCTTTTTTTAGTCCTCTATGAAGACTAATTTTAGGTTTAATATGTC
>Ga0256827_10000415_pt1 | contig 26533 bp, 27 predicted proteins | sample CV84metaG_FD_185977 | JGI IMG/M metagenome (GOLD analysis project Ga0256827, IMG submission 185977) | Hydrothermal vent microbial communities from East Pacific Rise, Pacific Ocean - CV84 | ecosystem: Environmental > Aquatic > Marine > Hydrothermal vents | place: Pacific Ocean: East Pacific Rise...
ATCTAAAAGTTTTGATTTAGATATTAATATCAAAGAACTTATTGTTCTTGGTGTATTAACTATCATCATAATAGTTCTTATTTATCTACAAGGATATTTAAATGAATTCCTATCAATGCTCTCTTTACGGAGTTAAATCACTAAATAAATTACAACAGTTTTTACAAATAAAACAAAAAACCCACTGTAAAACTTTATCTTCAAATATAAATTCTACGCCATTAAAATATTATAGTCCATTTAAAGATGAAAACAAAAGAGAACTATTTAGCTGTTCCCCCTATATTACATCATTACATAAAAGAGTAATGCGACTATTTAATGTTGAACAAGCTTCATATTTAAAATCAAGTGTAAAAAAAGAGTCACATATTACCAATGCAAAGGAACATCAAAATAGTAACTTTTTTTTATTGGTTGATATAAAAGGCTTCTATCCCTCTATTACAAAATCCAAGATAAAAACAGAACTTATCCAAACCTATAAACAATCAAAAGATGTAGCAAAATTTATCTCAAATTTAGTAACTGTTCCACAAGAGAAAGCTCTAGGAAAACGAGCCTTAGTAACAGGTAGTCCATTAAGCCAATGGTTTGCATATATGATTAATAAAAAAATGTTTGATGAACTTCATAAAGTTTCAGAAGAAGAAAATATTATCTTTTCAGTCTATGTTGATGACATTACTTTTTCATCAAAAAAGATTGTGACTTATGAATTCTATACCAAAGTTTACAATATTATTAAAAAATATAGATATAGAATTCATCAAGGTAAAATGTACCGTGGAAAGCTTGGTAATAAAACAAAAGTTACAGGTATTCAATTTACTAAATATGGGTTTAGATTACTAGATAAGCATAAAAAAAAGATTAGAAACAATTATGTTATAAAACTAAGTAAACTACAATGGTCAAACATACCTAAAAGAATGTCTATTCAAGATTATCAATATCATATTAATGAATTTACTCAATTTAATAAAAGTTATGAAAAAGAATTTAAGTCTTTACTTGGATTGATAAACTTTGCAGTACAAGTAAATCCCAAATACTCTAAATATAAATATTTAATAGAGAATAATCTAATCTTCCCCCATCAAACACTCAATATTAAACCAAACAAAACAAAACCTACCTTCCAACAAAGCAAGAAGAAAATCTCAAAAAAACTTAGCTATACTTTCAAAAAACAAGATTTTAAAATGAAAAAACTCCTACTGATACTAACCTTTGTTACTCCCCTGCTCTTTGCTGAAAATAGTTATGAGAACTATGAACCCCAAAACTTTTTTTCGGCTAATGATTTAAATGCTTTCTTTAGCTCTAAACAAGGAGAACTTCTTAAAAAAATTATTGTGGACGGTCATGAGTACTATATGGAACAAGATGGCGATTTGCTTGATGAAGATGTTGCCACCATTGATGATGAAGTTTTTGGAGCAAAAAGCTCTGCCTTCTCTTTTGGAAAATCTAAACGGCTTCTTGCTACTAAAGTTTACCCTACACATCAGAAAGCATTTTACTCGAACTGTGACTATAAAGTCCAAGATAAAAAGCTTATTCCTCTGCCTAAAACATGTGGATTTCACTACCGAAAAAATAAAAATCGTTCAGAGCGTATTGAGTGGGAGCATATTGTTCCTGCTTGGCACTTTGGGCATCAGTTGCATTGTTGGCAAAATGGGGGGCGTATGACCTGTCGGCAAACCAATACCAAGTTCAAAAAGATGGAAGCAGACATGCACAATCTTGTTCCTGCTATTGGCGAGATAAATGGAGATAGAAGCAACTTCAAATATGCCATGATAGAGGGAGAGAAACGCGTTTATGGAAAAGTTGATATGGAAATTTCCTTTTCAGATAAACATGCTGAACCATCCAAATCCGTTTATGGAGACATTGCACGAACCTATTTTTATATGCGTGACCGTTATGGATTAAAACTCTCTTCTCAACAAGAAAAGATGTTTATCGCTTGGAACAATTTGGATCCTGTTAGTAGATGGGAGAAAAAAAGAAATAGATTAATCAAAGAGCTACAAGGAGATGACAACCATTATGTCTCTGACTATAAGAAAATTGAACAGCTTGGAGCTGTAAAAGAAGAAGAAGAAGAGAACGATAAAACCTTTTCGGAGACAAAAGATGAACTCGCAGATAAGTATTCCTCTCTATTTGATAGAATCTTTAAACCCTTAGGCGAAGCTCTTCTCTTTTTATTGGCTCTTTTTGTCTTTTATAAACGTCAACAAGAGAAGAAGCAAAAAGAGGAAATTGAAGAGATAATCGAAAGTGGTAATGAAAAAGTTATGTTTATCTCAAAACTTGGCAGTGAAAACATGGCAATCAGTTACAATGATGATAACGAAGTGATTATAGAAGAGAGTGATAAAAGCAACCCCCGACAACAGTGGATATTGAATAAGCCCAACAAACAGAAAGCCTATTTCTTTATTGAAAACGTCTCTACAGGAAAAGTAATTGAAATCGAAAAGGCAAACAGTAATGATGGTGCAAATATTATTGTAAATAAAAAGAGAAGAAGTAAAAATGACCATCAAGAGTGGAGTATTGAATCATCTAAGCAGAGTGCTTATCTTTTTCTTGTAAATAGAGATGCCTTAACCGTGCTGGATATAAAATATAAAAAAGCCACCAATGGTACAAAACTGCAAAGCTTTCATAAAAAAGTACGAGGCACAGAGAACCAAGAGTGGAAAATAGAAAAAGTATAAGATGAAAAAACTAAAATATGCACTTGATGTGCAGTACAATGAAAATAAAGATGCTCTTGTCGCCTGTATCGGTTTTGAAAATTGGGACGATGCAGAGCCTATTTACCGTAAAGTTCATTTTATAGAAGAGATAGAACCCTATCAAGCAGGTTCATTTTATAAACGTGAACTGCCTTGCTTAATCAAAGCGTTAAAAGAGCTGGACAATATAGAGTGTGTTATTGTCGATGGGTATGTCTGGCTAGAAGAAGAGAGCCACTATGGCTTGGGCATGTACCTATATGATGCTTTAAAGAAAAAAGTTCCTATTGTTGGTGTAGCAAAAAACAACTTTAATAATACTCCAAAAAAATGTGAACTCTTTAGAGGAGAAAGCAAAAAACCTCTCTACATTAGTACCGTAGATATGGATTTAGAAGAAGCAAAAAAGCACATAGCCAATATGAATGGGAAGTATCGCTTTCCTACACTGTTGAAACATGTTGACAGTTTAGCCAGAGGAGAAGAAAAGTGATATTTGAAGATGTAACATTTATAGATACTTTATCTGTAGAGGAACGATTAGAACATCTAGGGGCTGAAACAAAAGCACCCTGCTCTCACAAAAAGTTTCGCTCGAATATGATGCTCAATCCTTTGAAGCTTAAACATTTAAATAGAATTGATACTTTAGAAAGTGATATGATTACTCTAAATTTAGAAGATGCAATTGCTCCTAGCCGTAAAAAAGAGGCTCTGTATAATATTGCTCTCTTTTTATCTCATCTTGACACATCAAACGCATTTATTATTGTACGAACAAATCCCCTAGATGAAGGTGGTCGTGAAGAGATAGCCTTTTTAAACAAATTTGGATTTGATGCTGTTCGAGTGGCTAAAGTAAAAACACGTGAAGAGATTTTAGAGATAGATACATTACTGAGCAGTGAAAAAGAGATTCATATTTCGTTAGAAACAAAAGAGGCATTTCATGCGTTGGCAACCTTTGGAGGAATTCAACGATTTACAACTGCCAATATTGGGATTTTAGATTTATTGACCTCTTTGGGGATTCCTCAATCACTTGTAAAACGCGACAACCCTACAATTCACTATATTCTTAGTAAATTTTTGGTTGATGCACGAACAGCAGGGTTAACCCCTATCTCATTTATGTTTCAAGAGTACAACGATACCGAGGGTTTTAGAAAATGGTGTGAACTGGAAAAAAAGATGGGCTTTAGTACCAAAGCCTGTATGGGACCTTTGCAAGTAGCCATTGCCAATGAAGTTTTTTCGGTAGATAACGAAGCCGTTCTTCGAGCCAAACATATTAAAAGTGTATTTGAAGCCTCTGCAAAAAATCATGAAAATGGGTTTATGGATAAGAAGTATGGTTTTATTGACGAGCCAATTTATAGAGATGCCCTATTGGTTTTAGAAAACTTTTAGGTTAGGAATAGCAATTAATAGCTCACTAATCAAATTTTAGATAAAATGATAAGAATTTTAATACTAGGTTATAACTATAATGCTAAAGATGATATTTGGTTCTAAAAATGACAGAATTGTAAAAGGTTATTTAAAAAGAGCAACAAAAATTAATAAACTAGAAGACCAATACGAAAAGCTCTCTGATGAAGAGCTAAAAACAGCGTTTAACGAATTAAAAACAGCTGTTAGAAATGAAGAGAAGACATTGGATGATGTATTAGATGACTCCTTTGCTATCACAAGAGAGGCATCGAAACGTGTTCTTAAAATGCGTCATTTTGATGTACAGCTTGTGGGGGGTATGGTACTTCATGAAAACTCTATTGCCGAGATGAAAACAGGAGAAGGTAAAACACTTGTTGCTACCTTGGCTGTTGCGTTGAATGCAATGTTAGGAAAAGGGGTTCATATTGTTACCGTCAATGACTACCTTGCAAAAAGAGACTCCGATGACATGGGAGTCCTCTATAACTTTTTGGGTTACAGCGTAGGTTGTTTGACCGATGAAATCTATGACGAAGCGACTAAAAAAGCTCAATACGACTGTGACATTACCTATGGAACAAACAATGAGTATGGATTTGATTATCTTCGTGACAACATGAAAACACGTGCTGAAGAGAAAGTGCAACGTGAACATTTTTATGCCATTGTCGATGAAGTCGATTCTATTTTAATTGATGAGGCAAGAACTCCATTGATTATCTCAGGACCCGTTCAACGAGACCATACTCACTACGTAACAGCCAACGAAATTTCTTTGCAAATGGAAAAAGGAGAAAAGCCTGAACTTAAACCAGGCGAAGATGAGCCTGTTTTAGAGTTTGACTTTTATGTAGATGAAAAAAACCGACAAGTAATCATGACCGAACAAGGGCTAGAGAAAGCACAAAATTTATTTGAAGTTGACAACCTCTACTCGTTAGAAAATGCTTCTCTTTCACACCACCTAGATCAAGCAATGAAAGCTCAATACATTTTTGTAAAAGATGTCGATTATGTTTCACAAAATGGCGAAATTGTTATTGTCGATGAGTTTACAGGTCGATTGAGTGAAGGTCGTCGTTTTTCAGAAGGATTACACCAAGCCATTGAAGCAAAAGAGGGCGTAGAGGTTAAAGAAGAGTCTCAAACTTTAGCAGAAATTACCTATCAAAACTACTTTAGACTTTATGAAAAATTAGCAGGAATGACAGGAACAGCCCAAACAGAAGCTACTGAATTTGCAGAAATTTATAGACTAGAGGTCTTATCTATTCCTACCAACTTGCCCATTGGAAGAAAAGATTTAAACGACCTTATTTATAATACCGAGCGTGAAAAACTAGACGCTGTGGCTAAAAAAGTTCAAGAGCTTCATGAAAAAGGTCAACCTGTACTGATTGGTACGGCTTCTATCGAAAAATCTGAATTGGTTCATGAACGATTAAAAAAAGCTAAAATTCCACACAATACTCTAAATGCTAAAAACCACGCAAATGAAGCACAGATTATTATGGAAGCAGGTAAAAAAGGGGCTGTAACCGTTGCAACCAACATGGCAGGACGTGGGGTTGATATTAAGATTACCGACGAGATTAAAGACCTAGGTGGTCTCTATATTTTAGGTACAGAGCGTCACGAAAGTCGTCGTATTGATAATCAGCTACGTGGTCGTTCTGGTCGTCAAGGAGATGCAGGGGTTTCTCAATTCTATCTAAGCCTTGATGACAATCTACTTCGTATTTTTGGTGGAGAGAAAATTCGTAATATTATGAATAAACTCGGTGTTGAAGAGGGAGAGTATATTGACTCTAAAATTGTAACCCGTTCTGTTGAAAAAGCTCAGAAAAAAGTGGAAAACATGCACTACGAGTCAAGAAAACATATCTTGGAGTACGATGACATCGCCAGTGAGCAACGAAAAGTTATCTATAACTTTAGAAATCAACTTCTTGATGAAAATTTTGATATTGACTCTAAAATTGCAGAAAACAGAATGGCATACGTTGATTATCTTTTAACTGAATGCGACATTTTTGATGGTGCATCAGAGGAAGATTTCAACCTAGAAAAACTTTCAGAAATGCTTCAGGAAGAGGTAAACATTAAAATTGAAAAAGAGATTCTAAAAGGTAACGATTACGATGCCTTACAAGAGCTTCTTCTTTCTACATTGACCGATACCTATGAAACAAAGATGGAACCATTAAGCGATGAGCAACGAAGCGAAGTTCAACGAATTTTATACCTACAAGTACTTGACCCACAATGGCGTGACCACCTTTACGAAATGGACGTACTCAAAACAGGTATCGGGCTAAGAGGCTACAACCAAAAAGACCCTTTAACCGAGTATAAAAAAGACAGTTACAACCTTTTCATGCAACTGGTTGACCGTATTAAATACGAAGCGATTAAAGTTCTAACCTTGGTACAATTTAATTTTGAAGACCCAGAGCAAGAACGAGCTAAAATGGAAGCGATGCGTGATGAATTGGCATCCGATTTAGAACATGCAAAAACCAATGAAGTGGTTGAAGCAGATTTTGAAGAGGGTACAACTCAACAAATTGAAAAAAAGCCAAAACGAAATGATCCTTGTCCTTGTGGTTCGGGTAAAAAATACAAACAATGCTGTGGTGTGAGTGGACCTAAAAAAGGACTACTGGCATAATGGCAACGCCTAAAAACAAGACGTTTATAAATAAGATAATTAAACACTATCTAAAATACGATAGAGATAACCCATTTATCTTTATCTCTTCCCTACTTGCTTTTTTTGGAATCGCAACAGGGGTTATGGTACTGATGCTTGCTATGGGAATGATGCATGGGACACAAAAAGAGTGGCAAAAAAGCCTTTTTGTTATGAACTACCCTCTAACCATTGTCCCTTTAAACTATCAAGCAACAAATGATGAATTGGTTCACAAACTCTCAACCCAATTTCCTCAGTTAAAATTTAGTCCTTTCTATCAAACAGGTGTCTTTTCTAAAAGCAATACAGGAATCGAAGGATTTATGCTCTACGGTGTCGATTTTAAACGAGAGATGCAAATAAACCCTGTTTTAAAAAAAGCTGAAGAGAATGCTCTACATAATCCAAGTAAATTTAAACTCTTTGTCGGTAAAGCTTTTTTAGATAAGACTTTTATGGAAAAAGGTCAAAAACTTACGTTAAATTTTTCCAATCAACAAGCCATTGGATTTGGAAGCATGCCCATCCAAAAACGTTTTGTTATTGATGCAACTTTTGATTCGGGCTTAAATAAATACGATGAGAAGATTCTCTATACCACCCATCAAGCCTTCCATAAAATATTAAAATATCCAAAAGGTGTCTATGATGGAATTCACATTCATTCAAACGATGCTATCAATGATATAAAAAAAATAAATACCTTTCTCAAAAAAATTGGACAAGATAAAAATCTAAGAGTACAAGGATGGTGGGAGCAAAATGCTTCACTCTTTGCAGCAATGGAGATGGAAAAAGAAGCCCTATTTTTAGTATTATTACTGATTATTCTCATCGCTTCTTTAAATATTATCTCTTCATTATTGATGACCGTTATGAGCCGACGAGCTGAAGTAGCACTCATGAAAACATTGGGTGCAAGCTCAGCTGAAATCAAAAGTATCTTTTTTAAACTGGGTGCAATTATTGGTGTTTCAGGTATTGTAGTAGGAACAACATTAGGATTTCTTGGAATATGGATTCTCACAACATTCCCAATTATCTCTTTACCAAAAGAAGTTTATGGCTTTTCAAAACTTCCTATTGATTTAACGACTAGCGATTTCTTCTCTATTATTATAGGTGCATTTGTGATTGTGCTTGCTTCCTCACTCTATCCAGCAAAAAAAGCTTCTTCAACCGATCCTTTAACCGTATTACGAAATGAGTAGATGAATTGTTGGCAACAACATTCATCACTTCAAAGAGAATATAAAAAAATATTTATTAATCTAATTTTAAATAAAATAATCAAAAAATAATATTATTAAACATTAACACCTTTAAGTATATAATAATTTTGATAGAGATTTTCACGTATACAACTTAAAGGAAAGAAAATGAAAAGAAATTATTCGTCACTACTATGGGGCTTACTTCTGCCAATATCGTACATTCATGCCGAAGTATCCTTGGTTCCACCTAATGCAAAAGCAGGAGAGTGTTATGCAAAAGTTGTTATTCCTGCTAAATATAAAGCTTTTGAAGAAAAGGTATTAATTCAAGAAGCATCGGAAAAAATATCAATTATTCCTGCTAAATATCAATGGAATGAGAAAAAAGTAGAAATAACACCAGAAAGTAAAAAACTTATAACTGTTCCTGCACGCTATAAAACGATTACTAAAAAAATCGAAGTAAAACCAAGCACTCGCTCATGGCACATCAATTTAAAACCTCATTCAGCTCCTGTAAGTAAAGAAATTTTAGTTGCAGCAAAGATTAAAGGAGTAGATTTTAAAAACAGTACTCCAGGAAGTTGTTTTAAAGAGTACTACACAACAGAGAAATACAAAATCATAACTGAAAAAGTTGTTATTCAAGAAGAGAGAACCAAGAATCAAATTACTCCTGCAAAGTATGAGATGATTGAAAAAACCATTGAAATAAAACCTGCCTCAAAAAAAACCATAACCATTCCTGCAAGCTATGAATATAAAGAAGATAAGATATTGGTTGAAAAAGCAAAAACCGTCTGGAAAAAAGGGATAAATCCAGCTCAAAAATTAAATGGTGCAACAGGAGAGATTATGTGTTTGGTTAAAGTTCCTGCAAAATACAAAATTATTAAGAAAAAAGTGGTTAAAACTCCTGCAAGTACAAAAGTGGTTGAAGTACCTGCGGTTACAAAAACCTTTAAAATTAAAAAACTTATTGCAAAAGCATCAACAAAAAGCATTATAATTCCTGCTATTACTCAAGACATTGAGAAAAAAGTACTCGATAAAAAATCTGAATTTTCATGGATTAAAGTTGGTAATGCTATTGATAAAGGATGGATTTATACAGGACATCAAATCTGTTTAATAGAGACACCTTCACAACATAGAAAAATCTCAATAGAGATATTGGAAACCAATGCATCCGTCAAAGAAGTTGTTATTGCTCCAAGCTACAAAACAATAAAAGTTAAACAACTTGTAGAAGAGGCTAAAGAGATTAAAACACCAATCCAAGCCCTCTACAAAACCGTGGCAAAGAGAGAGAAAATATCTGATGCGTATCAAAGTTGGGAAAGAATTTTATGTCAAACAAACATGAATAAAGAGGTTATTATGAAAATTCAAAATGCATTAAAAGAGAAAAATTATCAAATAGGTAAAATTGATGGTGTACTAGGAAGAGGTACACGTATGATTATAGATAAATACCAACGAGATAACTCATTGGCAACAGGTGGAATCACCTATGAAACGCTCAAAGCACTAAATGTAGAACTTTAATATTTATATTATCTATTAGATACCCATAAAGGGTATCTTCTACACCATCATCCATCCCAGAAACAGATAAAGTACCGAAGCAACTCCTGCAATAATTAAAGCATAAGGCATCTGTGTTCTCACATGTTCTATGTGGTCACATCCACTTGCCATTGACGAAATAATTGTGGTGTCGGATATGGGCGATACATGGTCTCCAAAGATTCCACCAGAAACAACGGCTCCGATCATCAAGGGTATGTACATATCAAAAGTAGCTCCAAGAGCCAAAGCAATGGGCATCATAATCGAAAATGTACCCCAACTTGTCCCTGTTGAAAAAGAGGTCAAAGCAGAGACTATAAAAATAAGCAATGGAAGTAGCATTGGAGGTATGTTTCCATTCATAATTTCAGCTAAATAATTAGCCGTACCCAAAAGTTTAATCATGTCTCCAATCAAAAATGCCAAGAGTAAGATTAGAACAATGGGTATCATGTCAGAGACACCTGCATAGAGCGATTTGAAATACTCTTTATGTTTTAAATGCCCACCTACTACATAATAGAGATAAATAAACCCCAAAGTAGCCACTACCGAATAAAAAACCGATGTAGAACCCGAACCACTTAGAATATCTCCATTCCCTGTATAGTAGAGTGAAATAGGAACCATCAACACTAAAACAACCAAAGGAAGAACCATTAAAAGTGGCGATTTATCTGAAAAATAATCCACCTCTTTTTTCAAATCAAAACTGTGAGGACGAGCATTCTTCATGGGGCCAATATTAATATCAAATAAAATAACCAATAAGACAAAAAGAACCATCAACCATGAATAGAAGTTAAAAACAATGGATTCCATTAATAAAATCACTCCATTTCCCTCAATAATAGAAGAGTCAATAGCTGTAACAATCAATCCCAACAACAAAGCACCCCAAGCATTAAAGGGAATCAAAGCACAAACAGGTGCAGAAGTAGAGTCACAAACAAATGCCAACTTCTCTCGACTTACCCCATTTTTATCACAGAGTGGACGTGCTACTGTACCTGCTACCAGTGCTGTAATCGAAGACTCTATAAATATAAGCACGCCTAAAACATACGCCAATAACAGTGAACCTTTGGGAGAATCCAATTTTTTATGTTTTCTATTTAAATAGCTAATAAAGCCTTTGACCCCACCTGCATCACTTATCAGCTTGATAATAGCCCCAACCAATAAGGCAAAGAGTGCTGTTTTGGTAATCGACCCCTCTGCAAAAAGCCCTACAAAAGCATCTAATAAAGCAATCATTGCCTCTAAAGGATTAAAACTGTGCAAGACCAATTCTGCTAAAAAAATACCAGATAGTAAAGAGACGACCACATCTTTGGTTATAATTGCCATAATGATGATAAAGAGTGGGATAAGCACGGAGAGAACTCCTAAATTTTCCATAAATTTTTCCTCATATTAAAATAAAAAGGATTATAACACAAATGAAAACATTAACTCTACTTACTTTAGGCTCTCTTTTGTTTACAGCATGCCAAGCTACAGGTTTATCAATGATGTCTGACCCAACATATATTATAAAAGAGATTGAACAGAACAATAAAATTACAAAAATTACTATTCCAACAACAACGAGCCAATTGATTAAAGTCACGACCAAAGATTGGAATACAAAAGATGGAAAACTCCAACGTTATGAAAAAGATAAAAAAGGAGATTGGATTAAAGTGGGCAAAGCGATAGATATCGTTTTAGGTCGTAATGGTTTGGGTTGGGGGCTAGGAATTCACAACATTCCAAAAGATGCAAAATACATCAAAAAAGAGGGAGATGGAAAAGCACCTGCTGGTCTGTTTTATTTAGGAAATGCCTTTGGCTACCAAGACTTCAAAATCAACTTCCCTTATGCCAAATATACCCGAACGGACTACTGTGTGGATGACAGTAAATCAGAATTTTACAATACGATTATAGACAGTAAAAAAGTCAAAAAAGATTATAAAAGTTTTGAACATATGAAACTAAAAAACAATCTCTATCAATATGGAATTACAGTCAAGCATAATCCAGAGAATATAGCTCAAGCAGGTTCATGTATCTTTATGCATATCAAAAGCAACACAGGCAAAGGAACAGCAGGTTGTACAGCAATGAAAGAGAGTGAAATAAAAACTATTTTGAAGTGGTTGGATGTTAAAAAGAATCCGTTGTTACTGCAATTACCATTGGAAGAGTTGCAGTAACACGGTAACGATTAAGAGAGTTCAGCAACAGACTTATTTAAAATTCTAGGCAAAATCATTTTTGCAAGAGCAACATTTCCATCATTTTTAAAAATAGCAAAGACATGGAGATGTATTGCTGAATCTTCTCCTGAACATGCCATCAATATTTTAGCATTCTCGGTAGTAATCTCCATAATCTCTGTTTTTCCCAATGAAAGTTTTTTAGAGAGCGAATGTGAACTTCTAAAAACATCATTAAAGATAACAGATGTCTCTTCTAAATTTATCTTATCATTCGCTTTATCAAAAAGAAGAAGGTCTCCTGTATATTGACTAATGCCCACACCAAGGTATCCATTAATCTGTTTAATATCATCAAATATAGATTCGTTTATCATTTTACGACCTTTATTAATTATTAATTATAATTTAAAGATATTTTACTATTTTCAAATCATAAAAAATTATAACATAATAAAACTTTATTATTTACATAAGATTAATTAATATTATTTTAATACAATTTAGATTATTATTGTGTAGTTTATTACAAAAGGTTATTCTATGTTAGAAAGAGAGAGAACACTCACTTCGGTTGATATTATTGTATCTCAATCTGATTTGGATGGTTTTATTATTTATGCAAATCCAATTTTTTATAAAATTGCAGGGTACTCTTATGGTAAATTAATTGGTGAAAACCACAATATTATACGACACCCCGATATGCCAAAAGCTGTTTTTCAACACTTATGGACACAACTAAAACAGAAACAATCTGTCTATTGCTTTATCAAAAATAAATCCAATGACAACCGACACTATTGGGTCTTTGCCTACATTCGCCCTTCGGTCAATAGAGATGGAACGGTTCGTAACTACATCTCAACACGTCGTGCAATGTCAAAAAAAGCAAAAGCTATTATAGAACCTTTATATCAAGAACTCTTAAGACGTGAAAAGAGTAATGGAGTTGATGATTCAAAAGCATTACTACAAGAATTTATGGAACAGCATCGCTATCACAAGCAATCAGACAACGAAATACTACACAATATTCAGTACTAAAAGGGAAGAGATGAACAGAGAAGAGATGATTAAAAACATACAAGATATTAATGGCTATGCAGGTTCAGCAGTATTAAGTAAAACTGGAGAGATTGTCTATATAGATGAAAACAAAGAGATAGATTTGGCTTTTTCATCCAGCTTATTCAACGATACCTTTAGAGCATTAAACGAAGCATCTTTGGACATTGGCTTTTCCAATTTAATTCGATTGGAAACAGAGAATGAAGAGGGAATGATTTTTCTTATCTACAGCAACCGAGAGCATACCATTTTTACTATTTTTAATCCTCAGGGAAACATCTCTTTAGCCAAAATAATGTTAATAAAAGCATTAAAGAAGGACGAATAAATGTTCAAAAAGCTTAAGAATTTCTTTCATAATCCTAATAAAGAAACCATTCATATTTTTGAAGAGAAGACTAAGATTAGCTACGAATCAACACTCTTTCCATCCTTGGAAGTACTCTCTTTAAACAACAGCCAACTACAACACCTACCCCCTTTGACTGTTTTTATTAATTTAAAGATATTGAATCTTTCAAATAACAATATTCAGGATATAAGCTCTTTAGAAAATTTAAAAAAACTAAAAATTATTGACTTACGGTTTAATCATATTAAAAGCATTCCTCTTTGGGTATTTAAACTCAATAAAACCATCTATTGGGAAAGGGATGATGAGGAGAAAGAAGGTATTTTTTTAGAAGGAAATCCTTTAGATAAAATATTAATTTCTAAAATAAAAAATTATCCTAAAAAAGAACGTTTACTTCCTTTACTTATTGAGAAAAAAGAGGAAAAACCTATAGTATCCTCAAAAGTAGAACAATTAATAGCACTCAAAAGACAAGCCATAACCCTCTTTGTACCTAAATCTTTTTCATCAAACTTTATCAAGATTTTTACAATTTCAAAATACTCAAAAAGTCAAAATAATGAACTAAAACTAAATATATCAACAGTAGAATACAATGATAACACCCAAACTAAACATCATAAAACCATTCAAGCACTACACTACATCATCTTAATTTTAAACGAAACAGAATGCTGTCTGAATCCTCCTATATTAGACCTCTTATCAAAACTTTATACCAACAGTAAAATATTTCTAATTATTGAAAACAGCCAAAGTGAGAACATTCAAGAGAAAATAACCTTTTTTAAAACCTATAACAAATCTGTCAATATTATAGAAATTTATCACAGTTTTAATAAAGAAAGTAACGAAAGCATTAAAGAAGAAATTTACAACTATTTGGAAAAAACTCAAGAGCCAAATAGCCTTTGGAAAAAAAATTGGATAGCCTTAAGAGATGAAATTGAAGCAGATAAAGCGTCCAACTTAAGCCCTAAAGAGTTTCAAATTTTAGCCGAAAAGCATAATCTATCTTTAGAGTTAAGAGACGATATTTTTAGCTATCTTCAAAAAGTTGGGTCAATTAAATAGCTTACAAAATTCCCTTTACAGAATAAAGCTCTAGCATTGCCATTGAATTAAAAAGTATGTGCATTACAATAGGAATAAAGAGTGAATTTGTTTTTACCTTGGCATAGCCAAAAACCAATCCTGTAACAAATATCATTACTAAATAGACCAGTTCGTATTGAAAATGAATGCTTGCCCAAACAAAAGAGCTAACGATAATTGCACCCCATACTCCTAAAAAACTGTTTGATAAGCCTTTTAGTAAAAAGCCTCTAAAAATCACTTCTTCTAAAATGGGTGCAAAAAAGGCTACTCCTAAAACCAAAAGTATTTTAGAAGCATCATTGGGATAAGTGATGTTCATCATAAAGTTAGGCATCTCTTCTAAGTTAAGAAGTAGCGTTACAGCATCTTCGGCTATCACTAAAAGAAAGGTTGCTAAAGTCCAAAAGAGCAGTGTTTTACGACAAAAACCATTTAAAGAGAAATACTCTTTTAAATTTGAACCTTTTTTTAACTTGGCAATTAAAAATACAAGGGGTAGAGCAAGAAGTGTTGAGCCAATGGCTGAAATAGAAAGCAAAAAAGCATCACTCCCCATGAGTGCCATATAGTGACGAAGAATGGTTATATCTACTGTCGGTTCATGGAAAAAAGCAAAGATGTAAATGGGTATAAGTTGCCCAACCCCCAGTAAAATTACAATTATAAAAATCCCCCATAAAAGTGTTCCTAAAAATCCCCATGTCTGTGAGTTGTTCATCTATTTTTCCTTATATTTTTTTCTGGGTAATGACCCAAATCCGATTAACAGTAACAACAATCCAAAACCAAGAGGATAATAAAAGAGCTCTTCTCGGTCATAGATGGTTACTCTGCCCTTCTTGTAATATTGATGCTTTTTTTGAATCTTTTCTAGTAGTTTTTTTATACTACTTCTGCCTCCACTAGCCAAAATATACGCTCCACCACTTTTGGTGGCTATTTTACCCAAAGTATCGTCTCGTTTAGAGATTATTATCTTTCCATTTTGGCTAACTGCATTTCCCTGTTTGTCCAAAACAGGCGACCCCTGCTCTGTTCCGAGCAACACAACATAGAGAGTGATTTTCTCTTTTTTGATAACTTTAGCGAATTCTATCGTATCTTTTGCCTCTCCTCCATCGGTAAAAAGAATCAAAATTTTAGGCTCTTTTTTCTTTAGTACTTTAGCCGAAAAATGGGCTAATGATTTAAAATTCGTAGAGTTCATAGAGATGTATTGGTCTTCCACTCCATCAAGCAACTGCTCTAAAATTACTTTATCCGATGAGAAAGGAGCCAACATAAACACCGAATGGGAAAAAGCAATAAGTCCAAGCTCGGTATTTGGCAGGATATCGAACAGATATGATATATTTTTTTTAGCAAATTCTAAACGATTGGGATAAATATCTTTACTTCTCATCGAGGCTGAAATATCTAATGCCAATAGAGCAGAAAAGCCCTCTTGTTCAAGGGTATGCTCTCCTTGGTTGATAGCAGGTCTAGCCAAAGCAAGCAATAGAAAAAAGAGAGCTAGAAGAAGAATCGTATTTCGTGCCGTCACAGACATGGAATCGTCTCCAATACTCAAACGCTTTAAGACCTCTGTATCAAAAATTTCTAAAAAGTTATCTTGATGCCTCAATATAAAAAACCCAAATGCGATTAATGGCACAATAAGAATCCAAAAGAGTTGGGCATGAACAAAACTCATTACATACTCCTTCCCGAACTGTGAACCGTTCGATAATAGATAAAAAAGAGCAAAAAGAGTATGGAAGAAAGAAGAGGATAGACAAATAGATAAGTTTTTTTAACCATTTTTGTAAGCTCTATTTTACTTGCTTCTAGCCTATCTATTGTACGATAAATCTCCTCTAAGGCTTTTGAATTTTCAGCTGAAAAGTATCTTCCTTTTCCTGCTTCTGCCAAAGATTTTAATGCTCTGCCATCATAATCACGACGTGAACCTATACCAATAGTATAAAGCTTTACAGAACTTTTAGCAATCATCGGCATAAGCTCTGCATTGGATACTCGGCTCATATTGTCGATACCATCCGTTAATAAAACAACGATTTTTGATTTGGCTGTTGAACGCTCTAACATGGCGTAAGTCTGAACCAATGCGTCATTTATGGCTGTTTTCTGCCCTGCTTTTCCTAACTCTTGCAACTCTATAATCTGTGAGAGAAATGCTGTCTCAAAGGTCAAAGGCGAAGAGATAAATGCCACATCAGCAAAGGTTATTAACGCTATTCTATCGGATGTTCGACCCTTTACAAAAGCACTGGCAAGCTCTTTGACCACAGCAAATTTACTTTTTGAAAGATTCTCTTCATCAAAACGTTCTTGCACCATAGAAGCAGAAGTATCAAGAACCAAAACAATGTCTCGACCATCTTTGCTAGAAGAGCTATAGTCTCTGCTGATTATAGGCGAAGCCAAGGCTATAATCGCCAATATAATTCCCATCCATTTTAGAAGAACAGGCAAATAAGAGACTTTTTTAGATTTTAATAAAAATGTTTTTAGATGAGGGAAATAGAGGCTTCGCCCCTTGGCTTTACAGACAATAGAACAAAAGACAAATAGAACAATAAGAAGTAATGCCCAAGGGTATTCAAAACTAAAGTGATTCATCAATTACATGCACCAAAAAATTATACTGTCTAAGTGTCTCATCATCCACAGGGGGAACATCTTTTCTATATTTATAAGGTTCTAACAGAGGTAGTGTCTGTTCATAAATCTCTTTTACTTTTTCATTGTCAATAAACTTATGAGCCAAATAAGTAACTGCATAGGCTGATTTTTTAGAGTCAATCCAATCAACAGCTTCTAAACGTTCAAAGTAGACTTTTTGCATATCTACTTGTCGATTAAGCCAAAAAATCTTTAGTATAAAAAATAGAAGAGCTAGTACGACAAAAAAAGCCAAAAAGATAAGCCCGATATAGAGATAATAGCTATAGTCGGGAATTTCTAATAGTGGTTTAATATCGCGTAAGTCACTGCTCACTAAACAGCTCCAAAAAGTTTACGAAGCTTTAAATAAACCTCATCATCGGTATAGATTTTAAGCTGTCTCAAGGCATTTTTCTTTAGATGAGCATAGAGTTTTTTATCATTCTCTTTTAGAGCTTTTTCATACTCTTCAAGTTCATTTTTTCCTACATTTCCCTCAAAGCTTTTTGAACTTTCCATGTCCATCAAACGAATATAGCCCAATTCTGATGGATGTTCTTCAAATCTATCACGCACTATTATCACGACCACCTCATGCTTTTTAGAGAGCAAAGCTAAATCAATATTCCCCACAAAATCGGCAATAATAAAAAGCAGTGATTTTCGTTTTATGCGTCGATAGAGGGTCTCTGTAAACGCTGTATAGTCACTCTCTTTCCCCAACATATCAAAATTTTCTACCTCCGTTACAGCCTCTTGCACGGCAAAAAACTTTTTATGTGCTTTAGGCATTGAGTAGAGCTTATCTGCAAAAATAACTGTAGTGAATTTATCGCCATTTTTCACAGCAGAAAACCCAAGCAGTGCCACCAACTCACTCATCACTTCTGATTTTTGTCGAGTGGTTCCAAAATAGCTTGAACCACCCATCATCACAGCTGTCACGACATTTAGTTCTCGCTCTTCATTGTATATTTTAACAAAGGGCTTACCCAGTTTGGCTGTTGTTTTCCAATCTATCTTACGAACATCATCACCATAGACATACTCACGTAGTTCTGTAAATTCAAAGCCCTCTCCTTGAAACAGAGAAGAGTTATTACCTAACATTTCGCCAAAAACTTGTTTCTTGGCTTTTAAGAGAATTTTTTTTACAGACATTAAGGAATGGGTACCGTAGATAATACTCTATCTATAATCATATCTTGTGTAATCTCTTCGGCTTGAGCTTCGTAACTAAGAACAATACGATGACGTAAAATATCTTTGGCAACGTAGGCTACTTCAATAGGGGAAACATAATCATGCCCTTTTAGGTAAGCAATAGCACGCACGGCTTTGAACATATCAATACTAGCACGAGGGCTTGCACCGTACTCAATATACGATGCAATGTCTTCAAGCATATACTCTTTGGGTTCACGTGTGGCAAACACCAACTCTATGATATAACGTTCTATCTCCTCATCTATATGTACCATCATTGCCTCTTGTCGAATCTGTTCCAGATCTTGAAGCGTAGCAACCTGCTCAATGACTCCAAAACGGTTATTGGCTACCCTTCTGGCTATCTCTAACTCTTCTGCTCGTGAGTTGTACCCAACAACTACTTTCATTAAGAATCTATCCAATTGAGCTTCAGGAAGTTCATACGCTCCCTCTTGTTCTACTGGGTTTTGTGTTGCCATAACCAAAAAAGGTAACTCTATTTTAAAAGTATGGTCTCCTATAGTTACTTGACGTTCTTGCATTACTTCAAGCAGTGCCGATTGTACTTTTGCAGGGGCTCTATTTATCTCATCTGCCAATAATAAGTTCGTAAAAACGGGCCCTTGTTTAATTTTGAAAGAGTTGCTTGAAGGGTCATAAATTTCTGTACCGATAATATCAGAAGGAAGTAAATCAGGAGTAAATTGAACCCGTTTAAAATTTAAGCCCAAAGAGCCTGCTAAAGCATTAACGGCTGTTGTTTTTGCCAAACCTGGAACGCCTTCGAGCAAGATGTGACCACGAGTTATGAGACCGATTAAAAGCCCCTCTATCATCTTCTCTTGTCCTACCATGACTTTGGCAATTTCATTTTTAATATTCTCTATAATTGGATTCAAACAATGCTCCATATTTTATAATTTAAAAGAAAAAGTAGAGCCTACATTCTCTTGGCTCTCTATCTCTAAAACCGAGTTATGCAGTTTTAATATCTGCTTCACAATAGCCAAGCCTAAGCCCATTGAGTTGTCCCATGTATGTTCATCGGTTCTAAAAAATTTTTTGGTTACTTTTTCGATGTTTTCAGCAGAGATTCCCACCCCTTTATCAACAACAGAGACTCGATTCTGACTTACATTCACATAAACGGTCTCGTCAGAATATTTCAACGCGTTCTCTATTAAGTTTTTTAAAACTATTTCAATCAAAGCTTTATCTGCTCGAACAGTAAACATCTCTCCCTCCAAATGAATCTCACGACTGTATCGCTCCTCTAAATTCATTGCTATCTCAAGAGCTAAAGGATTCATATCAAATTTACTTAGATGAAGCTTCTGCTTACCACTTTCAAAACGATTCCATAAGAGCAGACGACTTAAAAGCTCTTCTATTTTATCGCCATTATTATAGATTTTATTTAAAAATTTATTTCGTAATTTAGGAGGAATGTCTTCATCATCGGTTAAGGTTTGGGCATAACCCATAATAGCCGCGATAGGGTTACGAAACTCATGAGCAATGGCTGAAAGCATGTCAGAGCGTTGACGATTTTTGAGTTTTATTTTTGCTGTATATTTACGCTTCTCTTTTTCGCGTCGTTTTATCTTCTGTAAGGTTTTAATCAGTTTTATATTTATACTCTCAAATTCTCTTGTAAAAAAACGTGCAGAGGAGTCCAAATTTTTAAAATCTGAACTTCCAGAGAGGTACTTTTCAACATTTCTAAGCTCTTTACTAACCTGTTTAGCTCCCAAATAAACCGATAAAATCAACAGTATTTGAGAACAAAAAAACAGAGTAATATGAAACGTAGAATCTTGATACATTAGTGGCACAAAGGCAATAACTAAGGCATAAAACGCTGTCACAAAAAGGACAATAACGATAATTCGTATTAAAACATATTTTGCTAAAGAGGGTTGCTTATACATCCTACTTAGAACTTAAGCAACAGATTTAATATCGTGTATTTGTCTCTTTAACTTATTTATCTCTTTAGTATAATTAGATAAATCTTCTTGAATCTCTCCAATATCCCACTCTTCTGTTGCTAACTCCAACTCATCATGTTTCAAACGATACTGAGCTAAAAGCTCTTCAATTTTTTTGTTAATTTTTGCGATTTCTTCTTTATTATTTATAATGGTTTCATTCATTTTTTATCCTTTAAAATCTTTTCACTATAGTAGCAAAGATATTATAAAGGTTCTCTACTTCTACAATAGAAGTTCGTTCATTTAGTCCATGAATGCGATCATTAATCACACCAAATTCGACAACCTCTATACCATAAGGAGCAATATGTCGTCCATCACTCGTTCCACCTGCTGTAGAAAGTTTTGTCTGAACTCCTGTCTCTTCTAAAATTGCCTCTTTTAACTGCTCAACAATAAACGATTCACGATTCGTAATAAACGGATAAGAACCCTGTTGAAGCTCTAAATCATAGTCTAAACCTTTGAACTCTTCTTCAATAAATGTTTGCAAACTCTCTTGAGATGTTTTAGTAGAGTTTCGTACATTAAACATCATCTTTAATGAATTTGGAGTTACATTGGTTACTTCCATTCCTGCACGAATATCGGTAATAACCAATTTACTAGGGGCAAAATTACTGTCACCATCGTCCAAATCGTGTCCTGCAATTTTTGAAAGGACTGAAGCAATATTATGAATAGGATTAATCGTCTTTTCAGGATAGGCAGCATGCCCTTGCTTTCCTTTTAGCGTCAAAAATCCATTAATCGACCCACGTCGCCCTATTTTAATAGCATCACCCATCTGTACTTCACAAGTTGGTTCAGCGATAATACAATAATCAGGAAGTAGATTTATCTCTTTTAGATGTTTCAAAACAATTTGCGTTCCATACGTTCCATCGCCCTCTTCATCCGAAGTCAAAAGTAACGACAGACGACCAGAAAAATCATCGTCCATATCACGAACAGCTTGTACAAAACTTGCCACTCCAGATTTCATATCTTGTGTTCCACGAGCATAAATATATCCATCTTTAATCATGGGTACAAAAGGGTTAGTCTTCCATCCATCTCCAGCAGGAACCACATCAACATGCCCTGCAAAACAGAGGTGTTTCCCCTCTCCAAATTGCTTGGTTAAAAAGAGATTTTTTACCCCACCTTCGTTTATCCATGTTGCTTCAAAATCTGCTAAGTAGTTTTCTATATAGGTAAGCAAGCCACCATCATTAGGGGTAATTGACTCTGCACTTAGAATTTTGAGAAAGAAATCAATAACATCCAATCGCTTTTCACTAAATTTTTTATTCATAAAATATTTGCCTTATTTTTTTAAATTATTTTTTGTAAGGGTAGCAAATATTTTCTTGATTTTACTTATTTTTATTTTTATCTTTATCCTTTAAATCCAATCGGTTTCCTTCCTCATCAAACTTACGTTGAAAATTCCCACGAATAATAGCAAAGGTCATAAAAGCAAATAGCAATGCTACACCGATATAAAGTATATCTCCAATAAGCATTTTAGACTCCTTCTACTTCTAATGTATTGGCAATGGTTATTTTTTGAAAACCATCATAGTTTTGGCGTAAGGCTTCATAGGTTACGATTCCTACAGCAATACTAAGGTTTAAACTTCTACCTTTCCCACCCATTGGTACGGTTATACAATTCTCTTTGTTTTCCAAAAGAACATCTTCACGAATCCCTCTCGTCTCTGAGCCAAATAGAATATAATCATCTTTTTTAAACGTCGCATCAAAATAGAGTTTATCCGTTTTTGTTGTTGCTAAATGACTCTTTTCATTAATAGGATGTTTTTCTAAAAATGCATCAAAACTCTCCCAAATAATTAAATCTAACTCTTTCCAATAGTCCAAACCTGCTCTGGTTACGGCTTTATCATCAATATCAAATCCTAAGGGTTTGATTAGATGTAAGGTTGCTCCTAAATTGACACAAAGCCGTCCAATTGTTCCTGTATTTGGTGGGATTTGTGGCTCTACTAATACGATATTAAACATATTTCTTCCTCTTTTATTTTAACTATCTTTGCTATAATGAATTCATATAAAATGACAAGGGATTTACATGACGACACCATTTAAACAGATAATTTCGGTTGCTATTTTAGCACTTTTATTCATAGGATGTTCTAAAGCACCCATTACAGGACGAACGCAATTTATTACCGTTAGTCCACAACAAGAGTTGGCATTAGGCTTTCAAAGTGCAAAACAAGTTTTAGCAAAAGAGAAAGTCAGCCAAGACCCACAAAAAAATGCCATGGTCAAACGTATTGGAAATCGTATTGCAAAAGTAGCCAGCAGTGAATACTCTACAGCTAAAAATTTTACATGGGAATTTTTTGTTATTGAAAATGATAAAGAAGCAAATGCATTCTGTCTACCTGGAGGAAAAGTATTTGTCTATACGGGTATCTTTAAATATGCCTCTAACGATGACGAACTAGCAGCCGTTATGGGTCATGAAATAGGTCATGCCCTAGCACGACACGGAGCAGAAAGAATGAGTGCAGGACAACTGCAACAGATGGGTGGACAAGTACTTGGTGCTGTTATGCAAGGTCGTGGAAACCCACAAAATACAGCCATGGTTATGCAGGCATTCGGAATCGGCTCTCAACTGGGAATCATGCTCCCTCACTCACGAACACAAGAGTACGAAGCAGATACCATTGGTCTGGTTCTCTCTGCAAAAGCTGGCTACAATCCACAATCAGCTCTAACATTTTGGGAAAAGTTCGCAAAAAGTGGTCAATCAGCACCCGAATACCTATCCACCCACCCTGCTCCTGCTAACCGTATTGCTAAAATCAGAGCATTATTACCACAGGTAATGCCTATTTATCAGGCAAATAAACGATAGATTCTTCTTAAGAAGGGGCTTCCCTTTTTAAGTCCTTACTCCAATAAGTTTTTCAAGAAGTCCAAACAAAACAAAACAATTTTAAATGGGACATTTTTTGGTAATATGATAAGATAGAATTTTCTTTGAAATAAAAAAAGGAAACAGAATGAAAACTATCTATTTAACAACACTTCTTCTAACTACAATAACTTTTACAGGCTGTGGTGGAGGAAACTCTAACTCTGAACACAATGAAGAGAATCCTACATCGGACAACTCTTCCAATAACAATAAAAAATTAAATGCCTATAATGTTCAAGGTTATGAATTAGGCTTTAATTATGAACGAGGAACATCTGCCTCTATCTCTTTTGGTTGTGATGGCAGTTTTGCTATGAATATCTCTTTATCAGGAGTAACACGAACAAGTATACATGGCGATGAAATTACCGTTCTAAACAGCCATCAACTAAAACTTGTCTCTTCTCAAACATCAGAGAAAATTCTTATTTCCTTAGATACAGAAGAGAACATTATAGAGGGTGTATCACAAGTTTCAGAATTGGATAACTACACTATTAACAGTATTAAAAAAACATCTTCATGTAATTAAGGAAATCAAATATGAGTCAGAAGAAAGTCAATAAAATTTTTGAATTAATAAAGCTTTTTGTCGAAAAAAAGAGATTATGTAAAAATGGTAATATCCTAAATCAACAAGACATAGTCATTGATAATATTGAGAACTTAGGTTTTAACATACGAAATTTTCGTCGTTATCTTGATGAGATTGAAAAGAGCTATCCACACATTATTAAAATCAAAAAACATGGCTCTGACTGCTATAAAATGGAGAGTACCTCTGATATATTTTACTCTTTTTTAAACCATAGCGAAGAGGTATCATGGCTACTTCAACTCGTTTATGAATCAGATAAAAATCTACTCAATGAGTTAGCAAAAGAGAGCTATCTACGGCTAGAGAAAATCTCAAAAAAAGAGAAAGATGTTTTTCTTTTTCAAGGACTCCCCTTTGATGAACTTCAAGAGCAACGAAGAAAAGATATTTTTAATATGGTTAAGTTGGCAATTAAAAACAGTGAATATCGTGATATTCACTACAACTATAATAACCAAAAAATTCTAAAAAATGCTCAATGTCTAAAATTACTATTTATAGACAACAACTGGTATATTGCCATTAACTCTCAAGAGAGAGGCTTTCTACTGCTTCGATTGGCATTTGTTACCCATGTCGAGTATGCCAAAAAAGAGACCTATCAATCCAATCAACTGGCTCAATATAGCCACTATTTCAAAACCATTCAAAACCCAATGACACTCTATGGTGTAGCCAAACAACAAGGCTACTTTTTAGCCTCGCCCAAAGTAGCAAAATATTTTAAACCCAATATGAAAAAGTATCTTAACTCTCAAACTTTTATAAAAGAGAGAGAAGATGGCAGTGTGGAGTTTAGCTTAGAGTATACACAACCTTTAGAGATATTGCCGTTTATTAAACGGTGGTTACCCGAAATTACTATTCTCTCGCCCAACTCTCTTCATAAAATATTAACAGATGAACTCACAACGTATCTTTTAAAGAGTAAGCCTATCTAAGTTTAAAAGCATTTTACTAAAACAGCTACTAGCACTACTCTCTTTATCAAATCCTGTAGCTGTTGTATTATAGAGTTCGGAGTTAATAATATCTCGACTCTGTAACTCTATAACCTTTAAATTGAGTTCACAATCGCTTTTTATAATATTCTCTCCATAAACCGTTGACTCTTTTTGTCGTAGTTTAGAAGTAATATTGATAACATAATTAGCCAATTTTTCATCTCTAACCAAAGTAAACTCTTTTGCTATTTTGCTCTCTATCATCGAACTAAATTCACTCTCATTAATATGTAAAACTGCCCTCTTTTTCTCACTAGGAGTCGATGGCTTTAGCCTTGTAGCATCTTTTATAACACTTTTCGGGGCTAAAGCCTCCGATTCCGAACGATTCAAGTAAAATAGAAAAAACAAACCTCCCAAAATTAGAGGTAATCCCAACCATAAATAATTAAAAACATATTGTTTCTTAGGCTTCGATTTTTCTAAAAGCTTACCAAGGCTAAGAGATTCCACAGCATTAAAAGTCCCTGACTGATTAGCTAGGGCATTTACCAACCCCACCAAATAGAGCTTATTGTCTCTACTAAAAAAGACCCCACTCCCCGAAACCCCTCGCATATACTCAATCGCATCTTCTCCTGAGGTATCATGGGTAAGATTCTCTATCTCTATCTTAAAGGTTTCCCTCTCTATATCGTTACATTTGGCTCTAAAATTATGGGCTTTATCTAACCCCGATGGGAAACCACGAATATAATAATTCTGCTCGTATTCCACTTTGCTAAACTCAACAATAGGCAATAGATTCATAGTAAATTCTTTGCTATCTAAAACCAAAACAACCAACTCTCCTACCACCTCTATCTCTACAGCATAATATTCTGCTCGATTTGAGAAGATAAATTTGACCTCATCAGCTTCAATTTGATGAGGCTTTGATTTTTTGCCATAAATACAGTGATAAACAGTTAAGATAGAGAGGCAATTATTATGATAAATCAACACCCCTGTACCTTGCTCTTTGAGGGTTATAATTTGTACGGTTAGGGCTTTGATATTATCTTTTATCTCTTTTTCATTCATCTAATATGCTCTATTAAACTCTGTACAAATAGATAATTTTCCCTTTTTATTATATTTACAAACAACATTATCTTCTATCCAATAAGGGTTGTTTGAATCCAGATATAATCCCTGCCAACTAATACCACTAGATTCAACACCATACAGTTGATATACTACTCTTTTATCAGAAGAAATTTTTGCTGATTCTCTTATACCAGAGCCTCCTAAAAAATTAAAATCTCCACCACCGACAAAGGGTATATCTGTAGGTTTTTTTAAATATAAATCTTTTTTTGTTACTTTAAAATAGCTTACTTCAGCAAATGTTCTACACATAGACTTGTCAGCTAAACAAAAATTTATTACCCCGTTCTCATCACTCTTTGTTATACAATCTGTTTGATAAGGCTCAACATAGGCAATTGCAAAATCAACACTACATGAGTCATTCTTTCCTTGTAAGGTAACCTTATGAAAATAGAAACTATCTGTTATTTGTGTATATAATAATTGCTCATTTTTTTGTGGACTTAAGTTATCTCCTAAACCAAGGTTATAAAGTCCTTTTACCTCTGTCTCATCCAAAGCTCGATTATAAAATCTAAACTCATCCATTTGACCTTTAAAAGCTCGACCATAAGCATCAACAACATTATTTGTAGCATTATTAAAAAGATAAGTTCCTATAAAGAAATCATAATTTCCCAAATCAA
>Ga0256827_10000416_pt1 | contig 26511 bp, 13 predicted proteins | sample CV84metaG_FD_185977 | JGI IMG/M metagenome (GOLD analysis project Ga0256827, IMG submission 185977) | Hydrothermal vent microbial communities from East Pacific Rise, Pacific Ocean - CV84 | ecosystem: Environmental > Aquatic > Marine > Hydrothermal vents | place: Pacific Ocean: East Pacific Rise...
ACAAGTACAGTAATGACGCTGCTCACGGGGAACGAATGGCAAAGTATATCAGTAATTACTGGTACCACCCATCCACTCCTGTTTCAGCTGATAGGGGTTTACCAATCTCTTGTTACGTATCCCACATTGATGATAGCCGTGAAGGTATCTTCGAAGGTTACTTTGAAGGCATGTGGTTAGGTGCAGAAGGTGGTGGACGTGGAGTTTACTGGGGAGAAGTTGGCGGTGCAGGTAGACCAATGAGAACTCCTAAGGAATTACTAACTACTATGACATGGGCAGCAATCCAAGAGGATTCTGGTATACCTAAGTCCACTGGTACAGTACCTTTCTTAGGGCCTTCTGATCGATTGACTTATTCAATCAGTCAAGCAGGTACTCGTAGATCTACTGAGGCAGCTTACTTACCTATTTCACATCCAGACATACCATCATTTATTGATATTCGTCTGGAGACTGGAGATCCTAATCGACGTATGCCTAATTTACATCACGGTATTGCACTTAGTGATGAGTTCATGCACGCTAAGGATAATCTTGAACCTTGGGACTTTATTTGTCCTCACACAGGTAAGGTTACTGCAACTGTAGATGCATATGACCTATGGATGGATATACTTACTATACGTAAAACTGAGACTGGGGAACCTTTCTTACTGTTTATTGATACTGTCAACAAGCGTAAGTGTGCTGAATATCGAGCTCTAGGGCTTGAGGTAGTAAGCAGTAACATCTGTACTGAAATCGTACTACACACTTCTCCTGACAAGACAGCCGTGTGTAACTTAGGTTCTACTAACCTTGAGTTCTGGGATGAATGGAAGGACGAAGTTGAGCAATTCATGGCAGATTTATCTGATTACCACGACAATATTAATACCTACTTTCTTGACGAGACTGCTAAGTATACAGGTATGAAGGCGGAAGCTTTCCGACGTGTACGGAATGCTGTTGAGCAGGAACGTAACATCGGTATTGGTACTATGGGTTGGCACTCACTGTTGCAAAAGAAGAACATACCTTTTGAGTCTGCAATGGCTGTAGGGTTAAATCGTACTATCTTTCATACAATGCGAACTACTCTTGATGCATATCAAGCTAGTTTACCGGAAAGTGCAATCTGTCCTATGTCTAGGGAAGCAGGTACTCACAGAAGGAATATCTACCAAATGGCAGTAGCACCGACTATGAGTATATCTAACCTATGTAAATTAGCATCATCTGGAATTGAGCCTTGGGTATCTAACTCTTTTACAAAGAAGTTATTGCAAGGATCTTTTGTAGTTCGTAATGAGTACCTAGGAAGAGTCATCGAAGAGTACTTTGCAGAGCATGTAGTAGGTGTAGGAATGGCTACTTGGGTTGCACAACAATGGAAGTCTATCGATAAAGCCGGAGGATCTGTCCAACACTTAGAATGGATGGATGACTGGACTAAGGATGTATTCAAAACCGCATTTGAGATTGATCAACGTTATGTTATTCAACAAGCAGGGGATCGTCAAGATGACATAGACCAAGCACAATCAGTGAACTTGTTCTTACCAGCAGAGTGTTCTTACGAGGAACTTCACACTATTCACAATATGGCATGGCAATCAGGTCTTAATTCGTTATACTACTTGAGATCGGAACCGGAAACCACCGCGAATGTAGGTGAAGTAGACCGTAAACCAATAACATTAGAAGACGACGTTTGTGTCGCTTGTACCTAAGGAGGGTATATGAGTAATTTATTAAATAGATCGACTAGTATGCCGGTCTTTAAAGAGGCTACAGGAGTTAAGTACCCGTTCATGGAAACTTACACTGAACAGCTTATGAATATGTTTTGGAAGTTTGATTCCATAGCACTAGGTAAGGATATTGAGGATTATAACTCCTCATCTCCAGAGGTACGTAAGTTCATTGATGAAGTAATGCTATTATTCACAGGTAATGAAGTTTTGGTTGAGGAAGGTTACAACAAAATGGGTGCGATATTCAAGCCTAGGGAAGTTGTTAACTGGTGTACATTTGCTGGCTCCACTGAGGTAACTCATGAGAAAGCGTACAGCCTATTTACCGAAACTATGAACATCTCGGATTCAGTTTACACTGATTTCCTTGACATTAACGTAATGAAGACTAAGGCTACTTATGTAGACAAGGCTAAGGTACGTAAATGGGAAGACTATAAAGCAATGGGGTTATCTGATGCTGAAGTTGATAATGAGTTCCGTAGGGCTGTAGCACGTATGTTAGCTGTGTATGGTGGATTTACTGAAAATGTGTCTCTATTCGCACAATTTGCTATGTTACTTGCTTTCCAGTTTGATGGTAAATTCCCAGGTTTATGTACGATCGTTGACTATTCTATCAAGGATGAGAATGTTCATCATATCGGTAATTGTCACTTATTCAGAACGTATATCTCCGAGAATCAGGATATATGGGATGATGACCTTAAGTACGACATCTATGAAGCTGCGAGGGAAATGGTATCGTATGAAGAAGCTTTAATTGATTATCTGAATCCTCCACATCTTTCTAATGATGATTGTAAGCGGTATGTTCACTACCAGGCAGATAATGCCCTTAAAGAAATGGGCATGAAAGCTAACTGGGGAGTTACTGAAAACCCATTCCCTTTTATGGATGAAGTAACAGGAACTATCTTAACTGATTTCTTTTCTGGTAAGGTAACTTCTTACTCTCGGAAAATGCTGGGAAGTAGAGAAGCCTTACGGGAGAAACTTAGAGTAGCAAAGGAAGGTAAGTAGTCATGGAAGAGTCTATTGAAGATATATTCTCTTCAACCAGTATGAGTTATCAGGATAACACTGTTTTAGGTAGTGCATCAGACCGACAGTTATTGTTTATGCTTGGGGAAGCATTAAGGGAGGTAGGTTCGAGAAACTCTATCAACAATGATACGGTAATGAATTCAGTAGAAAGGATACTTTATGTCGATACAAACAACGATGGATGATTTTAGTGTAGGAGAGGATGGTCATCAGTACTACACTCCCGTGTTAAACTATTCGGAAGATATAGTTACTACGGAACCCAAGATTGTAGTTGAGGATATACTGGTTGCTAGAGAAGTTAATCCTACTTGCACATGTTCAGCAACGGAAACTTGTCCAATCTGTAAGGATGTTAAGTTAGCAGCAGGTATCTCACCTAAGCATGATGCTGGTAAGTTAATGTATTCTCTTATCCCACCAGTAGCTACTAAAGCATTAGCTGAAGTACTTACTTTCGGGGCACAGAAGTACGCACCTAACTCATGGCAAGGTGTTGAGGACGGAGAGCGTAGGTACCTTGATGCTCTCATGAGGCATTTAGAGGCTTACCGTTCAGGTGAAGTAATTGATGACGATAGTGGATTATCCCACTTGAAACATGCAATCACTAACCTAGCCTTCTTATTACACTTCGAGGAACAAGGTAATGCTAACTCCTAAGCCTGTCGAGGATGTAATTATTCCGCATAACTGTGAGGACTTCTATAAGACGTTATTTGGGTTAGCCGAATGCACTATCCGTTCCCATTGGGAGTACTGTAGTGCTAAGGAGGACTCAGAAGGATATATCTTTATACAGGACCATTCAGGGGAAAGTTACGTTGGGTCTTTCAATAATACTCATTTGTATAACCCTGAAGCTATGTTGAGTATAGTTACGCAAGCCATTATGGCTTTACGTATAACTGACCAAGAAGGGTGGATAAGGTAATGCCTGATATAACATATGGAGCTATCGAACACCTAAAAGAGCAATTAATACGCCATTATGAGGTATTGGATATTACTATCATATTACCTAATGGAAATTTACATGAGGATCCTTATGGAACGACTGGGGTAATAAGTGTGGTTACAGAGCACGGGTCAACATTTGCGAAATATGATAGCTCCTCATTGGATGCTAAATGGCAATCTTTCTTTATCACTTCAATACGTAATTTAATAAACTCTATCGAGGTACCTGGTACAGAGGAACCCTTATTTACTTTATAATTTAATTTACAAAGGAGACTTTTATGAGTCAACTATCAACTGTAAGTATTGTGTCTAACAATAACCAGCCACGTATTTACACAAATGTCGCATCAATTGATGCAGAAGGGGAGTATTTGACTATTTGTATTACTCCTCCTAAAGGAGGCGATGTGGAGCATAATATACCTCATAAACACATCGAATACTACTCAGTCAAAGCACAGAGGAGTTAGTTGTGGCAACCGTACGTTTAAAACACATTACCCCATTATGGGTGTGTAGTGACGCAATTCGGCAATGTCATGCAACTCAAGCAGGTACCGATTACGGTGGTCCTGTTGACTGTGCATTAATTGATCGTGTGGGTAATAAAATGAAACATGCCTCTACTCTTGAGCATATAATTGTTCAATTAGATATTTCTGATATCTCTCGAGCATTACTACAAGAATGGAGTAGACACCGTATAGGTATGTCACAGACCGTTAAGTCTAGTAGGTATACTTTGAAAGAGCTGAAGGAGGAGGAACCGTTTACATTCTACGATGTGTGTAGAGATAATTGTACCTTTGAGTACCTCCCTACTCCTGATGCCTTTGTACGTGCTTCTAAGTATGTAGTGTATACAGGTAATGACATGGTAGATGAAGCAATCCTGTTTAATCTTGAGGAACTCAGAGAGCTTATAGCAGCAGGAGTGTCTAATGACGTAGCTAAGTATGCTATGCCTGATGCTTACAAGACTTCACTGACTTGTTCAATTAATTTCAGGTCATTGCAGAACCTATTATATTTACGATCAGCCCCATCAGCATTGTGGGAATTTCGTGAATTAGCTCAAGCTATCTTCGAAGCAATCCCGGAAGAATATCAATTCTTGTTAAAGGATAGTCTGTATGAAATGGCAAGCTAGTTTAAAAAAGTGGCGTGAAGATCGTAATATTGGTAAGCAATCACATGAAGTATTTACTTCTATGATTGCTGAGGAATTACAAGAATACCAAGTTGCTGTAACCAATGATGATTGGCATGAGCAAGTGGATGCTATTTGTGATCAAATAGTACTAACTACTAATCACTTAGCCCACTATCCTGACCGTGAGGACCTTAAAAAGTCGTTAGATACCCTACTGACATTGGATTTACCTAATTTAGGTATAGTACCTGATTTAGCAATGAAGCAATGCCTTAAGGAAATTTCATCTAGGGTACAGGATCCAGTGCAAGCTGAAGACTGGAAAGTTAATGGACCATCCGGTAAATGGCAGAAGGATCGTAATCAAGACCCTTCAACTCTATACAAAGCTGACTATAAGTTAGCCAAAGCGTAAGCTTATAGGGCACTCCTAGGAGTGTCTTATTAATCTTATCTCATCTCTGACCAAGGTTTTATACTACCTAATAAGTCATCCATTCTGGCTATTGCAGGTACCAGCGCTCGTTCGATATTATCCGTAGCCTCTGGAGTAAAGAAGAAGTCACTTAATGATTGATCTGTGATCGCTTTATCAGTAATGTCATCAATATCTAAGTACGCTATTTCTTGTGCCATTGCAGCCATCATGAATCGTAAGGGATGTTTAGCTATACCGTCTTTCCATACCTTCTGTATTCTTATGGCGTATTTAGTAAACATTATTAATCCAACATCATTCATCCACTGTAATACCACACTATCAGGCTTACCATAATTGATGAATGCATTAGTGATTTCTTTTATTGTATCCTTCTTTAACTTACTCATCTCCTGAACTGTGAACTCTTTACCTTTTTTCTTAAGGTGTCTCTTTCTAGCCTTCTCAATACTCATATGATACATAGCGTATCTAGCCATGAAGTCACTGTACTGAGTCATCTGTTGCATAGCACCAAATACTCCAGTTTTCTCACTCAGGTATACCCAATTTAACCCATCTTTAATTACCTGAGGTGTACCCCAATCATCTAATTTCTCTCCTACTATTCTTGACACTTTATTAGTTGTCTTGATGTCATCTCCCTGTAGATCCTCTACAATCGCTTGGTACAATCCAGCATCAACCAAATCTTTTATTGACCCAGTTTCAATCGTGCTTTCTAGCCGTTTTAACTCATTATTCTGCATTGTAGTAAGGCCACCAGTTGCCATCTTTGTAGCTTTAAGCTCATTGATTCGTTTCATATCTTTAACATACCGATTCAACTCAGCCATTCCCGTAGCTTGCATCGTGAACACTTTCTTTATGTTGAATCCCATCTGTAGTAAGTACATCGTATTACTTACTATATTACCTATCAGTACCCCTGGTGTTCTAATTACAATATCTGCTTTAGCTAAGCTTATAATACTCTTCCATAGTTTCTCTGCTAATTTTACTATACGTTTCATATACGGGTACATTTGTTTAATTACTGGTACATCCACTATTGAACCTTCTCTGAATCCGAATGCGTCCATAATTGCATCTTCTCTTACCCATAGTCCTTTATTTCCATGAGCTCTAATCTGCTTTTTCATATCACCCGGTATAACTGACCACAAGTCACGTATGTATTCTTCTTCACTGAACTCATGTATTTTTACATAGTTATGTCCATCTTTACCTTGTACGCCATTAGTTACATCAAACTCATCGAAGTCTTCTTTATTCTCATCATACTCATCATACTTACCCAACATTAAGTTCTCATCCATATTCTTGAACAATTCTTTCATTAACTTGTTATTCAGCTTAAGTGTTTCTTCCCTATCATTAACGCTACCTGCCATTGTCCCTACTATTTCTCCTGGATCCATATCCATAGTTAAGTATTCTTCTTTTTCTTTAGTAGTCAATGCATAAGCGTACCCAGTAGTGACTCCTTTATCGTCAACTATCGGTACCATATTCTCCCCATGGTCGAAGTTATCTCTCTTCCCATCCATTACTCTTTCGATTAACTTATCCCGGAATCTTTGTATATTCTTTACTCTTTCTTTCATCAATCTATCGGTGGAACTATCCTGTGTATGGTATGCACTATCGAATATTACTGTACCTGTATGTTTCTTACTGTTTGTAAGTCCCATTGCACTAATGTTGAAGTTATCCATTAACCTACCGTCATTCACGTATAACCCCATCTGTTTGCCTAATGTACCGTCTTTATGTTTCACTATTACTTTTTTAAGTACGTACCCATGATCAGCTAATTCGGCTTCTTCGTCTAATGGAGCTATCTTTGATGTTTTGTTATCGTCGTATATCTCTCTTATCCAACCTTTAATCCTATTAACTTTACCTTCTGAGTCTTCATTTGCTTTTTGCATAACACTTGAGTATCCAAGTACTGCTGTTGAATTTTCTTGTAGTAATCCACCTATCTTCGCTCTTGTGTCTTTATCTACTAGTTTTATAGCCTCTAGTGTAACTAATCTATCAATAATCTTTTCATCTGCTTGAGATCCATATTCAGACATATCTCCATATTCGTATGCAGTACCAGCCATAGTATTAATCCTATGTGCGTTAACCTGTAGTGCTACATTTGATTTACCGATTACCATGAATGCAGCTAAGTCTTTTACTGCTTGCAACTTATACTTAACTTCTCTATCGTCATGACCTGTTACTTTACTTCGTTCTGAATTTATTGCTTTATCTAGTTTCTTACCATCTAAGTACAAGTCTGCTAATTCTTCTTCTTTGTATATACCTGCTAATGCATGTAAATCTGTTTTAAGTACTCCTATTGTTAAGGCTTTCTTCTCATGTTTATTTAATCTACGTTTACCCCATAACCTACTTAGCACAGCTTTAGTAGTTTCCTTAACTTCCATTCTAATTCTTTCTACGGAATTACGCATTAACCCTAATTCTCCTAACTTATCTTGGAAGGAATCTGTATCGGATAAGTGTCTAAGTACTGTCTGTACTGTTCCTCTTGAGGTGAACATCATACCCTTCAGAACTCCTGAGTAGTATGGTCTAGCTTTAGGATCTCCGAACATCTTCCACGAATTCTTTATTAGCCATAACGCACCTTTTAATCCCTCATCTTTAGCTGGTATAGTGCTCAAGTTTACTGGAGCTAAGTCTCCTAACTTATCCTGTATATTTCCTACTACTTCTCCCCATTTCTCTTCCAGGTTATCCATAGTGTCTGTAACGGACTCCATTACTTTATTATTCCAACCCTTCACTGCTAGTGTATTTGCTTCCATTAATTCTTTATGTAGTTTCATTAATAGCATATCAGCTTTCATACCTTTAGGTTCTTTTCTCAGCCTTTCGAATGTAGTTTCAATCAACCTACTAACGTACTCCTTTAGTGTATCCCAGTATCCCATATCTTTAGTACTGTTTTTCCTTCTACCTGCATCAAGCTTACTTAAGGCATCCCTGAATCTCTTATGTGTCATTGCATATGCTATGAACTCTTCAAGTGAGTGTTTACTGCTATTAAGGTAATCATATCTAGCTTGAGCAATTTCTTTCTCCATCTCGTAATTTATGCTTACTTCTGGCATGAAGGTTTCCCAACTAACCTTAGGCATTACTTCTGCGTGTAGTTTCTTTAGTCTACTGATTGTACCGCTTACCTCTGCTGGTGCATAATTTACTGCATAGTATGTCACTGCATGTACTAATTCGTGTACGTACTTTTCTGCTGCACTTTGAGCATTACCTACTACTGGTGACTGTGTACCTACTTCAAGGAATAGTCCTAGCTTACCATGTTCGAAGCTTATTGATCCCCCATTCTGATCCATTTTATTATTAACGTATACGTTCATTTTCTTACCATACTTTTTAATCGGATCTGCAACTATGTTACCAACCTCTTTAAGCATCGCTACGGTATCTTTATCTAACTCTACTAAGTCTTGTTCAATTAACTTATCAATCATCGTCTGAACGTTCTCAGGGTTATTTATTAAGTCCTCTTTGTATATATGATCAGCATTGTTTACTCTTTCTTGAAATGTTCTTCCTGCAGCATCATTACTATCACTGCCTAGGAAGTTAGCCATTATTTTATCTTCAATATTAGCCATCATTGGTAATTGTACTACTTTACCTTCATGTAGTGTTTGTGGAGCACCGTTCTTGAATGTAAAGCTAGTCTTATCATCCATTATTACTGTAATTCCTTTAGCGTTACGTCTAACCAACACTGGAGTCCCAGTATAGGTCTTATCTGACGTTACTCTATTTAACGTAGTAACCCCATCTTTACTGTTGTAGTGTAAGTATTCAAGTATTCTATTCTCTATAGCATTCATAGCGTTACTTTCCATATCATTCCAAGTCTTATTGGTTACTCTACGAATTTCTGCTTCACTCTGACCTACGTTTGCCTCTTTAATGGTGTTGAACAGCTCATTATAGCTGTCAACAATCTTATCATTTGAACATGTCATTAACTACATCCTTTTAAGTTACTACTCGTGTTATTAACGGTACCTTTTGGGATTATTATATCGTTATTACCCTGAGTATCCAATGAAGCTCCCATCCTAGCCACGTCATCTTTACTGTATTTAGTAGGGTTATTGGCAGTATCAGTCTGTTTTGTTGTATACTGACTGTCTTTATTAAGTACCATATGCCCTGATGTTGTAGGTATATTATGGTATTTATCTCTTAGTACTTTATTGGCTTTAGCATTCTCTGCCACCTCATTCTTAAACTTCGCGAAATTCAAGGAGACTACTCTGGCTTTACCCCCGACGAACTCTACGCGGGTAAGTTTATTCACATTATTTGCCAGTACCTCATTTTTACCTAATTTAGCATTTTCTTTAGTGATTTCCTCAAGTATACCAGGTTGTATTTTCTCAGCTGCTTCAATCGACCTAGTCAATGCTTCTGCTACTTCAGTGTACATATCCCAATTAGCAGTTAATTCAAGGAATAGTCTGTTGTACTCTTTAACTAGCTCGACCGCAGTTTCAGGATCAAGTACCAGTGCATCGAATACATTCGTAAATCTATGATCTTTCATTAACATTGCCATTATCGCTCCGTCAAGGTAGTGAATCGGCACAACTGCCCCACTATTTGATGCTTCCTTAATCATCTTACGTACCGCTTGTACTGAGGTTGTTTTAGTATCTTGTCCAACTACTTGTGTAGTTACTTTTGCTGTATCTGAGGCACTTACGTTACCATCTGTAAATATCCCTATCCCGTCGAATATGTCTTCTGATAGTGGTCCCTTAATCACAGGGAATACTTTTATCAACTCCTTTGTTATCTTATCACTATCCTGCTTAGTCACTTTAGCTTCTTTAGCGTTGGCTTCGAATTCGGCTACCATGGCAGGACTAACCTCACCCTTGTTACCTGATAACTTCCATTTATTCTTAGCTTCATTATACGCTTCAGCACGTTCTTTCTGACTTAACTTCATATTAGTAAGTAAATCTGCTATCTTTGCGTTGTACAACTTATCAAACAGTCTGTACATAACTTTATAGGATGTATTAATATCTGTATTGATCTGATCGAAGTGTTCCATTACTTTTTCAATTTGGTTATTCATATCTAACCCATAAGTATCAGTGTATATCTTTATTAAAGCATTATTTAATGACATCTCTGTCATATCACCATCCAGTGTTTTAAGCTTAGCTTGTATTGCTACCGAACCATTGTCAATCATCTCGTCTGCTAGGACTTTTGCGTCAGTTTGTCCCGTTAGTTCAAGTATTAGCTCAACCAATGGAGTGGTTTTACCTGACTGTACATCTGCTATGAAGTCATCTACAGTATCTTTACTCATTACTTCACCGACTAGTCTACCTGTACTACCATAACCACTACCGTAATTTTTTGTCATGAATGGGTATTTAGCAAGGTTACGCCCTTCTGAGGTAGCTTTACCATGCTCATCAACCATTATTGGTGTATACTTTTCTCCTGCTCTTTGTAATTTGGCTAGGTACTCACTAGCTTTGATGGTGGTACCTTTCAATTCATCATTTACATTCTCTTCTGCTTCTTTAACTATCTCTATCAGATCTTCTACGGTTCTAGCCATACCCTTTACCATTTCCTGGTAGGAGTCTGTCATGGTTTTCTGACCAAACATTTCATTAGTACCCATCATGTTATGAGCTTCATTGCCGTAGGATACACCTGTCTTAAGGCTCCATTTCATCATTGCTTCATGGTCATGAAAAGGGAATAGCCGAGTCTTTAAGGCAAATCCACTAGTTTTAGCATCTACTTCAAGCAGTAACCTATTTTCAAAGGTATCTCCTTTAGCCTCTTGATAAGCCTTGACCATATCCAGTCCTACTAGCATCTGCGATAGGAATTCAATTTCAATCTCTACTCCACCCACCTCTACATGACCTTTCGGGTTAGTCATTAACTTATGTACTGCACTTTCTAGTTCCTTATGGGGTACTTTAAGTATTGCTTCGGCAAATCCCATAACGCTATTGTCTGACGCTTTATCTATTGAATGACCGAAGGCTTGAGCTAATGCAAATCTAAACATTACACTATCTTTCTTAACCTCTCTCACTTGACTTGAGTCAATTACCAGGAACCTATGCAACTTGCTGTTTTGAGGATTTATCAAACCTTCTAACATTATCCTACCATTTTTACTGAAGAAGTAATCCACGTATACATCACCAGTCATATCTCCTGACTGTACTAAGTCATAGTACTCAACTAATGCGTCTACATCTCTATCAATTTCCATATTAACACTACGTTGAGCTTCTAAGGTTTCTTTCGATACTCTTCTAGCCTTTTCCATGGCCTTAATGGATTTCCAGCCTAAGGCCTTTTTAACCCTACCTATTTTGGCTGTTCGATATTTATCACCCTTCCCTCCAAAAGTACTACTAATGGTACTGATATTTAATCTATTTTTACGTTCTTCAAGTTTATTGATCGCTTCGTTATTAACCTTTGGTACAGTATTTACCCCGTTGTTACGTATCTTAACTATTCTAGGCTTCTTAGGTGTATCTGATGGAAATTTACTTAATTCCTCATCAACATCTATTTTTTCCCTTAAAGCCTTAACTGAATCTTTTGCTTTTTTGAACGCGCTTTTCTCATACATTGTATCATATGCAGCCATGTCATCGATGTAATCTTGTGAGTACATCCATGAATCATCCATTGTATCACCATACATTGAGTCATCATTAACGGAATCGTTATAAGCATCAGCTTCTACAATAGGTGTTTGTTCAGTATCTACTACTGCAGCACTGTCATATTTACGGAAATCATCATGTAATTGTACGAACTGTAGTAATGCTTCACCCATTCCTTTAGTACCTTTATATGTACTTGTAGCTAATGGACGTATGTACCCTTTTTGCTCCATCATTAACAGCCCTAGTTGACCTAACGCTGCTTTCATATGAGGTCCGTGTATTTGTGATGATTTACTGCCGTGCAATTTTAACCCTAAGTTACTAAGGATCATTCCACCTAGTTGAGCTGCTATATATTTACGTTGTTTACCTAATGGACCATATTCAGCCTCATGTGCAGGTGTGACTGCCTCAGGGCTAATCCCGAGAAGTGTAGCTATCTCCTGTCTAGTCATTCTTTCTAAGTTAGGTCCCATTACACTGAAGTATTCATCCATAGCGAGGTGTACAGCTGCTGCTACGTTTAAGTCAATCTTACCTTCTTGGTTGTATAGTAATCCTAACGCTGCGTTGTCTAGTACTTTATTTCTAATAATCGCATTTTTAGTACGGTGATCTACCCCAGCTGGTACTAAGTCTCCAAGCACGTTATGTAGTAACTCTGCAGCATTCTTAGCCATTGCCTCCACTTGTGGGTCTATTAATTTGACAGCCTTACTACCTAATGTAGATACACTATCTTTTACTCCCTCCAGTATTTTACTAGGATGTCGTGAAGAATCTTTAGCTGTTATGGTATTATTTAATACTACACCAACGTTGTAGTTCATATGTGCTATTTTCTTAGTAAGGTCCTTAACTTTTTGCTTACTAACCTTCTGCTTCTTCTCTAAGTTCTTCTTGTTAGTTTCTAGTTTTTCTTGCCTATCCTCTAACCTATCTACTGCATCTGACAATGCTGCTATTCTAGCTTTTACTTTAGCTATTTCTGCTTTCTTACTTTTAAGGTCCTTATGACCCTCGGCAAGTAAGTCCTGTACTTTATCTCCTACTGCTTTGAACCACTGTTGTAGTTTTTTGGTAGCTTCATCGAAACGAGTCAGTTTATCCAAGTCTGCTACCCCACCCCGTTCCAATGCTCTATTTAAAGACTGTATTGCATCTTCTATAGCTACTTGATCTTTTATTAGTATATCCTTCTTAGCTATTAACCTAGCCTTAGCACCATTTGCTATGAATGTACCTACTTTAGTCATTGCTCTGCCCAGTAGCGTATTCAAGGCTGCCAGTTTCTTAATTTTAATCTTTCTTTTAGCTATGATATCCTTAGTTATTTTTACTTGTTTTTCTGCTTTAGCACTCTCTTTAACAAGGTCCACTTCTCCTTTAGCTAACGCAGTTTTACGCTTTGTGAACTCTTGGTTAAGCTTCTCTTGTAGGTATGCGAATCTACCGTCCGTATCACCGAATTTCTTTACATAGCCATCAATCCTAGTTTTATTGTTATCATACATCTTTTTTAGTTTTTCATTGTCTGTAATCTGTGTGAACTTACCCGTAACGAACTCTTTTGTTTTAACGTAAGCACCATCAGCAGTACTCATATCTGAGTTGGTCATATCTATTGACTTTTCATGCGCAGTCTCTTCTGTTATGATATCTTCCTGTAATGCATCTATATTGATGTCATCAGGTACTGAGTTTGTATGTGTTTCCTGTATGGTATCACTACTTTCAAGGTCTTGTTGCATAAATGCGGCATCTTCGTCAGTCATAGGACCATCTTGTATCACACCTTTGTCAGAATACATACTCATGTCCCAAGTAGTGTTGAACGCTGCTTGTTCTTCTGACACGTAGCTGCGATTGTTACTATTATCAACTGCTTCGTCTAGGTTAGTTGTAGTAGTAACGCTTACAGTCTCAGGTTTAGTCCATACTGCTATGTTTTTATTTTCTTTTGTAGTAGTACGTTCATATCCTAAGGTTGTAAGGTGTGTAGCTAGTGCTTGCTCACCTTTATTGTAGGAGCTTGTGCTAAGGTACTCTTTACTATCAGTGACAAGTTTACCTCCTGCTTCAAGTACTTTTACAACCTCCTGTTTAGTAGCCTCCAAGTTAGCTGTAGTAGGATTACCATTAACGCTGACGAACACTGTGTCATCTTTTGTGTACTCCCCTGAATTTACTGGCATACCTTGTTTTTTTAGCTCTTCTCGATAACTACCTGTTGACCTATTACCAAATCCTATATACTTATTACTCATTCTTGCTTTAGCAGGTGCTTTAACTTTTTCAGCGTTTGGTACGTGATTCAACGGAGTAACGGTATATTCCTTTGTTTTAGTAGTTTCTTTTGAAGGTTTATTATCCTCTTTCATTGAGCTGTAGTCTACTGTTTCAGTCTTAGTTACCTCTCCAGCTTCGTTTACTTCATACCCTAAAGCATCCGCAACTGCGGGTTCTACCTTTATCGCTTCCTCCACTCTATCCATGTAAGTATTAGCGAACTTAGCAGCTTCAGTGTTAATGTTACCATTCTCTATGTCTGTAAGTCCTTTATTTACCAAGTTCTCCTTAGCTACCGTACCGCCTTTATCGTCAAATTCAGGATCGTCCATCAGTTTACCTACGTTCACTATCTCTCGTGTAGTAATGTCCTTACTACCTTTATCAATACTGACGTTACTCTTGCTCTCATCATTGAGATTTTTGTTAGTCTTTCTACCTTCAGGATCTGTAATTACCTGCTCAGTGAATCCAGTCCCTGTTGATGTAGCCTGTGATCTGTCTAACGTACTTCGTATTGTCTCATGGTCTACTGCTCTAGGCTTATCTTCACTCTTTTCTGGTGCTTTAGTCTCTTGCGTAGGCGCTTCTTCTGGTGTGTTATCGAAGTCTATTGTGCTTTGTGTACCGATTTCTTCTTTCTTAGGCGCTTTAGTCCTTTTAGGTTTTTCTACTGACTCACTAGGCTCTACTTTTACACTCATTTGACCGTCTTCAGCTACCTCAGTATCTAAAGGTTTAGTCTCTTCTACTTTAGTTTCAGTAGGATTGTACTCATTTAGGTGTATTGACCCATCTTCATTACGAGTTACCTTGTAGGTCTTACCATCTACCTCCATTAGGTCTTTTGCTGGTACTTCTTCAACTTTTGTTTCAGGTGTACCCTCTACAGTATCTGTAGGTGTACTCTCCTCAGGTGCTTGCTGTTGGTCAGAAGGTATGTCGGTATCAGCTGTGGTACTTGCTGTTTCTTCAGTGTTTACCTTAGTATCGGTATTACCACCCACTGCAACTTCCATTAACGTAGCTATAGCTTGTTCTTCTTCCTTAGCCATATTCATAACGTCTTCTATACGAGTAGTACCAACGTCTACCTTATCTCCGAAGTACTTTTTAATTCCTAGTCTAGCTGTATCATCTTCTCTGAACTCCCATTTACCTTCATTACGTGAAGCTTTACCTGTAGCTCCTACCTTATCACTAACGTAAGGCATAGTTTTGTTAGCTAAGTACCTAGCTTGATCTTCTTTAGTTATGGTTATATTAGGTGTAGCTAATCCTTTTGGTGTACTACGCATATCAACTACTTTAGTTATTACTCCCATTTGCCACGCTATATGCTCAGGTGTAGTGTCATAATCTTCAGCTAAACTAGCTCCTATCTTCTCAAGGTCAGTCTGTACTTGTGGAACTCCTGCGGTTATCTTCTTAACCTTTTCAGTTTGATTAGCAAGCAACCTATTGAATTTACCTATGTACTTATCTACTTTAGCTGTATCATCTCCAGCATCAATGATCTTTCTAGCATAGCTTACCGCTCCATAAGGGCCGTGAAGTACGTCGTAGTTTACTTCTTCTTTACTGTTTTCAGTTTTACTCTTGAAGTCTTCAACTACCTTGTTAATTTCATCCTCTGATTTAACAATACTAGCTACTTCCTCTTCACTAACTCCATTAGCTTTCGCGGCTTCTATTAACTTGTCTTTCTTAGCTTGATCTGTACCCTTATCATTCATATTACGTAATGCTACTGTTAGTACACTCTTAGGTTCCGATCCTCTGAAGTGTTCAGCTACAGTATCGGAGTCCCCACTCTCAAGGGCGTCTTCGAACTTTTCTTGTAGCTCATCTAACTGTTTTCTAAGCTTCTTAGCTTTGTGCTCTGCTTTTAGCTTAGTACGTGAATCTTCGATACCTTCATTATCTTCTTCTAGTACATCTAAGTGTGCTTGTGCTAGGGCTAGGTTATTGTCTTTTATAGCATTGTCAAATTCCACCTGAGTCTTAGCACCTGACTCAACTCTTGCCGCATCATTGATTGGTGTTTCACCATCGTCTTCATACTTAGCTTCTCCTAAGTCTTTACCTTTAGGGTTAGCCAGGTCTCCAGCTTTCTCTACTGCTTTACCGTAAGCTTTCATCATCCCGACTGATCCTGGTGTCATGAACGCACTTACTGTAGCATCTTCTATTGTTTTTTGATCAGTAAGTATTGACCCTATTGTCTTATCTTCGCCAGTTACTTTATCCTTAGTGCCATACTGTTGACTTACTGCTTCCATACCTGATTGAGCAATCTCTGTAGGCATTTCTTTCAGTAATGTATCAGCAGCTACACCAAAGCCTTTGGCTGTAAGTTCCTTAGCAAGTTGTACCTTTTTACCGTCACTAGCGGATTGTAGTAATTTAAGCACTGATTCTGAACCAATTCCTTCTTTAGTGATAATCTTTTTGTCTATGAACCCGTCTAGGTTGTTGATTGCCATATTTATACCGAATGAGCCTAATGTACGGCCTACTGACATATCATGGCCTGTTTCTTTCTTATATACATCCATATCTCTACTGGTATCGCTAGCACTCATACCGATGAACCCTGCTTGCCCAGCTGTAGTGTATACGGCTTTATCTAGTTTCGATAACGTATCTGCGTTCTTCATAACTACTGCTTTCTCAGCTGCATTCATTCCTTTAACTGCTTTACCTACTTTCGTAACCCCTTGTAAGGCTTTACCTGGCATGAATAGCATACCTACATAAGCTAATGATTGTGCTGCTGCTTCTGGTGCTGCACCTAACCCTCCGAGAGTAGCATTTTTAAGGAAATCCCATGTGCTACCGCCATTCTGATAGTTCTTAAGGGCTTTCTTTATATCATGGGATGCTTTCTCGCTGAAGTATGTATCATAGCCTGTAAGGTCATTAGCCCATTTGTCTATTTCTTCGTGAGTAGCCAAGTCATTACCAGTCAACTCGTATGCTACATCTGCCATACCGTATAGGGATCCTGCTACCGTACTAGTTGCAGCTGCTACGGTATTTTTAGTCCTACCCCATATGCTTCTATCATGGTATTTGTAGTTTTTAGCCAACTTATCCGATGCTGCCTGATTCGCGGCAATCTCTTCTGGCGTTTCTCCAATGTTGAAGTGTTGAGTATTATATATCTCTGTATACCCTTCCATTAATTGAGCATTATCTTTAATGGACTCACCAGCCGAGTTGTACCCTTGTCCGTATGTTCTATCAGCTAGGTTTGCTTTATTACCATGCCATTCGTTTTCCCAATCTTCAGCCCTATCGAATCCTTTCTCACTAAGAATTTCGTAACCATTTTCAATCCATTGAGCTTCATACCTCTTAGCGGCACTAGTTTGGGCTACTCCTGTCTTGTACGTATATATTGGTGTACCATCTTCATTATATCCATCTAGTAACCTTAATTGGTACACTTTGTGATCTGCATAAGGATCATCCTCTGCGTTATTGTATTCATCTATTAAGGCTTGTCTGTGTTGGATGGATTCTTCCATTGTAGTATCAGCATCTTCGAATATCTTATTGCCCATTACCCGTTTTTGTCCGCCTACTACGGCTTTAACAGGGCTTATGTCTAAGGTCTTATCGTCTACAAATGGTATGTAGTCATTTACGGTATTCCAAGCACCTCCGACTGCGTTGTAAGCTTTCTTTATAGATAGCTCTAGGTTTGTATCATCTCGTAGATTACGTTTAGCCGCTAGTCTAGCTTCTTTTCGTAACTGTTTCTCTTCTAGGGATAGTGTTTTAGCGTATGTTTTATTTTCACTAATATTATCTGTAGTAGACCCCATATCGTTTTCGATGAAGTCTGTTAATTTATCTAGGTAGCTCATTGGCATAATCCTTGTATTATATTACTTGGATTATACCTGTAGTTAGCTTAGCAAGTGCTAAGGCTATTTATTGTTTTTGTACGTCTTCTTAATATTTGCTACTTTAACTTTAGCACTACTGTTTTTTGCAGCTACCGCCTTGGCTGTAGCGTTTTTCTCTTGCTCTACTTTATATTTCAATTTTTCCGCAGCTAATTTAAGGGCTTCAGCGTTTTCTTTAGCTGTATTCGTAAGGAATAATTCTTTACGCTTTTTAAGTATACTAGCGTATGCTGCTTTATTTTGTGGATCTCTTTCCCAAGTATCTCCATAAGTAGTTTTAAAGTAATCTTTAACCTTAGTACTATAGTCCTTCATGAAGTCATTTATAGCTACTCGTTCTTTCTTTTCAGGTATTACTTTAGCTGTAAAAAACTTACTGTTACTCTGTAACTCTTTAGTAGCCTGATCTTTCCACACATCAGCTCTACCTTTGAAAGAAGCACCTAACGTATTAGCTATTGCTGTATCACTCATACGTGTACCAGGATGTTTCTTCTTATACCCTTCAATCAAATCTGGTCCGTATTTTTTCTCCAGCTGTTTTTGTATAGCTATAGCATTCTTTTCTTCATAACCAGCCTGTTTACTATACTCTTTATACTTCTTATCAAGGGCTAAGTTTATGTTAGCTTCCTGTCCTTTGATAGGTGTATATGTGGTACTTCCAGGAGTTTTTATGTATGAGGTAGGTATAGCTTCTTGTAACCCAGGGAATTGTTGTATTTTCTTAGTTACACCCGCTTGGTACGCAGCGTTATCTAAACTAGTATTGGCCTTTTTGAACAGTATGTTATTCTGTTTAACTTTATTGCTAAGGGCTTTTTTCTCCCTCTGTTCTTTAGCTAATGCTATTGCCTTCATACCATCGTTATAGGAGTTAACTTTCTTGAACTGTTCTGTCTGGGCATTAGCCTGAGCGGTTCTATACAATCCTTGTTGCTTTATATTCTCTTGAGCTATATCATACTGTTTCTTTTGTAGCTTATACTTATCTATGCCTTGTAGTGTAGCAGTATCTGCTCCTATCCCCATTCCATACTGTTGTAGGGAAGGCAACGAGCTTTCTACTACCTCACCACTGGCTAATCTTGCGTTACCTAGGTTGTCATACCCTTCCATTGGAGCACTATCTGAAGCAAATGGGTTTACCTTATGCAAGAAACTATTGTTTCTTTCTTCTTTTTTTACACTACGTTCCCTAAGTTTATTTTTGATAAGGTTCTTCTTCTCATCGTCACTCATCTTACTGAAGGCTATAGCTTCAGCATTCTTCCGTTTTTGTGCTTCTATTTTTTCATCACTTAACTGATCTTTCCTAAGTGATCGAAAGGTCTTATTTAGGTCACCAACCGCAGCAATCTGTGCTTGTAATCCGGCAGTGCCACTACTGCCCTGTCTCGCTATATCATAATTTAATGCAGCTCCTGCGCCATACCATCCTGCCATATTAATATCCTTATCCTGTATATTTTATTTCGTCATCATATATAGCGTAAATACCACCATTATTAGACTTACTGGTATCGATAGCTTGAGAGAACTCATACGGGTTCTTATCATCATACTCTAACTTAGCTACATAGTCAGCGTAAGAACCAGACTGTCCTGATGCGTTGAAAGCAGCTTCATCCATTCTACCGGTATAGGCATTGTGTTTAGCCTTTATGGCTTGTTGAGAATTCTGTGCACTAGCCGCAGATACGTTGGTATTGTAATACGCGTCATTCTGAACTACATCTAATTTACCATCTTTATCTTCATCTTCACCGTAAGCACCCATCAAACCTGAGTATATCTGCCCTACTCCTGCTTGGTATTTAGCATCTGCAGCCTGTTGAGCTGCGAGAGCATCCTTTCTTTTTTGCTGTGCTTCAGCTTTTCTATTAGCTTCTCTCTGCTCCTCTAAGTGTGTCATTTTATTACCTAGATTATACTGTACTCCAGCAGTTATAAGACTTCCTGTGAATGTTCCCCAGTCAAATGCCATATGATATCCTTACTATTTTATTCATTATATTACCCCATTTACCCTTAAGTCTTGATTAGCAGTGAATAATGAACCACCTGCTAAATCCTCGTAAGGTAAATTCATTATTTTAGCATTGCTGATATGTGAATTGACTAAGCTGAAGGTGACTCCCTGTGTAGAGGCCTGAATGGTGTCTACTGAAAATAGTGACCCTCCAGCTAGTTGGGAGTCATAACCTTCCGAACCAGCCATCATACCGAAGTAGCTATCATCCACTAAAAGAATACTCTGATGTGCAGGGGTTCTTTTTATCCGTGCGGTGTCTTCATCAATTATAACGCCTGTTGCCTCTACGGTATCGGCTACATGTTCTATTAGATCGTCCTGCTGGATGACTATAGTATCCTCTAAACCAAAGTCTTCCCATGTAGCCTCTGCGTCTTCGTCTACGAGGGCATTCAAGGTAGTTAAATCTTCTTCTGTAACGGCTTCTATGGATACCGAAGGAGTATCCTTTATACCCATAGGATCGTCGGGATCGTACTCATTATCCTCGTAACTTATTACTTGGTAAATACTGTCTGCTACCCCTACCATCTCTTCGATAATTTTAACTGCTGTTGTGGCTGTTATTATATCATCAAGTAGGAGTAGTCCATTCTCCCAGTTACTGAACTCAACCCCGTTATCCTTTAAATACGTGACTAGGTCCATTTTCGCTTGTTGCCCAGCGATTAACCCTTCGACAGCTTTGTACCCTATGTATAACTTAACCAGTTCCTCCGTAACGAAGCCTACCTCAGCTACTGTTTCTAGTATTTCCGGATCATCAGTGAACAAGTCCGCTAGTGCTGTTATAGCATCAGTTAGTAAACCTCCGTCATAAGTGGTACCGTCTGCGTGTTCGATAGATACGTCTGGCATAAAGCCATCAAACCATGTTGAGGGGTCTGTCCAAGTAGCTTCTTCGACAGTATATCTTAGGGTATCGGATATTACCGTAGTAGTTGCCTCTAACTGGTTTACTCCCGCATCATCTTTATCCGTGCTGTATGCATAGATATGTTTAGCATCATCAGTGCTCTGTACTGTATACCTCTGGTCATCATCTTCATACCATGACATATCGTAGTCTTCATTTACTGATGCAGATATATCACCAGTATGTTGATCTATATCAATGGTCCATTTATCGCTGTTATCTACATTAACAATATGTCTAACTCCAGAAGCATCATCTATTATGACTTCAGTGTTGTCATCCACTGTATATTGCACGTCTGATTCATACCCTTGGTCATCCTCAAAGGTATACTTTACAATGGACCCATTATTTTCCCCTTGTTCATCTTCACTATACACAACAGATAAGTTTGTTATAGAATCCAGATCCCCTAACCCAATCGAATTGGGTATATATTGGGATATTTCTAAATCTAATTGGAAATCTGCTCCAGTATCTGCCAGGATGTTCCCGTCTGCTACCAAGGTACTCCCATCCGCATAGGAAATTATGAAGTTATCTGTATTCATCTGTACCGTTGTTAGGTCAGTATTACCGTCACCGTCCAAGTCCCCCTCGTCAACTGTGGTCATCTTCGAATACCCTACAGTATCAACATTGGTATCAAGGATATAGCTTGTACCAACTCCATCATCATCGTATACGTATAAGTTACCATCATCATCAACTACGGAAGTCTTACCGTCGATGACCATCTTACCCGTAAGGGGATCTACCTCTATCTCTTCTCCTGAAGAGAACGCTTGTTCCTCCGTTAGGGCATTTGCATAGGCTATCCCTAATTCCACATTATTCACCTGCGAATCACTGTCTAAGCTAGATAACAAGTCATGTTCGGCTAAGTAGTCAAACCAAGCTTCCGAACTTGCTGAAGCGTCGGAATGACCTACTTCTACCGCCTTACCTGTTTCATCGTAGACCGCTATATGTCCACCTTCTTCAATCATCAGGTAGTCTGTACCGTTTACGGTGTAATCGGAGTCGATAGCGGTCACTATGCCGTTTGCATCTGTCTCTATGAATGTACCATCTTCTGCATGGGCATAGCTAATATCAGAATCCACCAAACTAGTGATACTATTATCGACTAGGCTTATGTTTATCGTGCCATCATCACTGATACTAGAAGAGACCAGTTTACCACTATCTGTAAGAAAATAGGAATGATCTTCGGTAGACGACGACTGTACCGAAGTGAAGGACCCAGTTTCTTCTTTTATGACCCCTGTGCCAGTAATAAGGTAATCATCCTCATAGTGTCCTACGTTAATATCACCTATGGAACTACCTATTGTATGGATTGTATCAGTCAAGTCTGTGAAGTACGAAGTACCGTCAATTGTAGTGTAATCTATAGCAGATATAGCATCTGATGAGGTGTCATGAGCAACTAAGGTGTTAGTTGAGGAATTATTAACGTACTCGTAGTTACCGCTGGTAAGGGTTATGTTATACTCTCCTATATGATCTTGGGAATCCCAATAGGAAAGGGAGGAATCTTCTACAAACCATTTGGTATGGTCAATTTCGGTGTATGTCAAAGAATTAAACACACTCGCGTTTTCTGTGACTATGTTACTATTTGTCATAATGTAATCTGTACCATTTACAGTGATCACATTAGCTGCCTCTAACCCTTCTGAGGCATTATACGTACCTATAGTATGTGTACCTGTATTAAAGTAATCAACCCCATTAATGGTTGTATGGTCTAAACTATCGAAGTTATTATTACCTGTATACTCTCCTATTGAGCCATCTGCACCGTGGAATACATTGGCACCATTCAAGTTTGTCGTACTAATAGTACTGAAATCTCCTGAATTGTTTAAGTATGCTAAGGTGTCTCCTAAAGCAACATAGTCATAAGAACCTACAGTGTCCGTATCTAATCCGGTAACATTACTGGAAGTATAATCTACTATATCACCATTATTATTAATGTAGGTATGCCCTCCAATAACATAGGTCTGATCGCTACCAAAGTCGGTAACTGTACCATCACTGTTAATGGCAGTATTTGAACTAGTGTAGTATGTACCATTATATACTAGTGAGGAGTTGACTGCGGTTATGGTATCTGTACTTCCATCATATGTGGAGAAGGTAGAATCATCAATAAGTATGATGTTACTACCCGTACCAATCTCTTCAGCCAGTGGGTGTTCCTTTCTATAAGTGCCCAAAGCCGTCATAGAACCTATGAAGATATCTCCTGTCGAGGTGAGGTAATTTTCAGTATCTATGATTGATGCGTTACTGTTATCGAATGATATCTCCTCAAAAGAGTGTTGAGAGGTGGTTGTAGTGGCTCCTGTAATGCCTATGTCAATTGTTGTGGTCGAAGTATCGGCTATTATGATACTTTCTCCAGTACCAGCATCTAAGTACACCCCAGCAGATAGCTGGGTGTAGGGGTTATTCCAATCAATCTCAGAAGACTTACTCGACGTGTCTAGACCGCTACTCCCCATGCCTACGGTGCTGGGGATATTGGAATCATGTTGTGCAATATGTAAAGCATCGGAACTACTGAGACCTGTTGGTCCCGCACCGGTACTCATATTCATTATGAATTTTCCCTTACTGTAGTAGTATTTTTTTCCGTCGACTACTTCATAACATTTGTTGAATTGTGAACCTTCTTTCCTACAGGCCTCTTTTTCATAGAAAGTAGGGGCAAAATTAGGGTTATACGCTAAGGACTTTCCGGTATAATTACCAGTAATCTCCTCAATCAACGATGATGCTTCATACGTAGTGGAGTTCCTAGTAATTATTCCTTCATAATCACGCACTACTTTATTCGCTCTGCCTGTAAACCCGCTGGTGTACCAAGACACATTCGTTGAATCCTCTCTGTTAGTAACTTCGTAAGTACTACCTTGAAGGGTACTAAATGAGTCAATATGAGTAGGTATGGACGATGCATCTGAATATAAAGAGGTAAAACTATAGGAACTCAACTCCAGTAGAGATATGTCTGTATCATACGATACTTCTGTTTCCAAAGTACTGTTACTAACTTTTACAGTACCTATAGCTATGTCCCTATCAGAACCGATGAAAGCTGCAACTGTATCGTCCTGAGCAATCTTTGCCTCTGTTACCAGATGATTGTACCACTCTGTAAAAGAGCTGGCTACAGTACTAGCGGTAACTAGATCATGCTCAAATGCCCATATATCCCTTTCAGCATATGTGTAATCAGTGTTTTCTTGAAAATCTTTGTAGTCTTTTAATACCTCTTTAGCCCAACTGACAGTATCATAGTTGTACTTCTTGTAAGCATCTGAAGTTATATCGTAGTTACTGAGCTTGTCGGATGTCTGACTTAAAGCATCGCTCCAATCCTTGGTAGACTCCAGGATATCACTCGCTATATCATAAGCCTCCTTAGTGTTATCTATATAAGAAGCTACTAGGGTTGATGCCGTAGTAACTTCACTAGCAGTTGAGTCTTTTGTAATACCCAAACTAGATTTGTAATCTGCTAAACCGTCTCTGTAAGCTATAGCATGCTTAATCGCAGAATGGGTGTAAATTTTATAGGTAGTGGAGTCTTCTACCACCGAAGTATATGCGTCGGCGTCCTCTAGGATGTGGGCATTATACGTTACATCCGTGTCCCCATCAGGAAAGACTTTCGTCCTCATCTTCCTGAAACAGGTTATGTTATCGCACCCCCAACTAGGAGTTTTCAATAAACTCATATTATTTACTTATATTGACAAACCCAGATGTCCCGAATACATTATTCCATTCAGTTTCTGTAATTGTATCATCATCACCTTTAACATCCGAGAATGTTATAGTAGAATATGTAGCTCCCACATCAATATCTGTGGAATCTCCGGTAAGCCACTTCTGTGTCTCAAAGTAATTCTTCCACATCTGAGAAGGTGCTATAATACCCGCACTACCTAATGTACCCAACATACTTCCGTTGGACTGCATAGCTTTAATAACCCTGTTATGCTTAACCTGGTCTGTCAATTGGCCAGACTGGTTTGAGGTGTATTCAATATCTGCTTCTAGTTTAGACGCTTGCCTAGCTTGTACTGTAAGAGCGGCATCTGCTGCCTCTTCTTTAATTACCATTTCTCGTTCCATGTTAGCTATTTGAGCTTCCTTGGTCGCTATATCTCTAGCCTGTGCGTTTAATTGACTTTGGTTAGCAGCATCTTTTCTTATGGTACTAGCTAGTACTTCAGCTTTTTGTGCTTCTGCTATATCAATATCTTTTTCGAGTTTTGCTGCCTGTCTCTGAGATACGTTACGTTGTGCTAACTTAACACTCACATCAGCGTTAACTGCTTTAGTTTTACGGATATCTTCATTTTTAGTAATAGCTATATCCATTTCAAGCTTATTGACTTGACGTTCGTTAAGCACTTTTTGTACGTCTTTGAGTACTAGGTCTTTTGCGGCCATATCATCTCTACGCTTATTTTCTTTACTAGCCATTTCCATATCTTGTTCAATCTTAACAACAGCTCGTTCTTTTTGAGTCATTTCAACTTGTTTAACAAGTAAGTCTTGTGCACTCCATTTAGTACGTCTTCCTGTATCCGTAAGTTGCTCAGCTGTCTGTGCTTCTATTAATGCTGCTTGTCTATTAGCTGTAGTAATATCTGCAGCAATTTTGTCCATTTGTTTAGTAGCACTGTTTACTTGTACATCTACTAGTCTAGCCTCATTCTCCATTTTAAACACAGAACGTTCGGCAACTGCAACATCTGCTTTACTTTTAAGGACTTGCTGCATCTTAACTTTGTTGTCTTCTTGCATACCTTTAACTTGTTGATCCTTAACCTCTAAGTCTTTCTCCGCAGTAGCTACCTGTCTATCAATTAATACAGCTTGCTTAGCCATATTAGTGACTTCTTGTATAGTTTTACCCTTAGCTAACTGCAGTTGTTCTTTACTGATATCTATATCTGTTTCCAGTTTACTAGCTTGTCTTTCTATAACTACTGCTTGTTTAGCTAAGTTAGTTATGTCCTGAGTAGTCTTGTCTTTGGTGATCTGTAACTGTTCATTAGCCAATTTCATATCATTCTCAATCTTAGCAGCTTGTCTTTCCGTAGCTATTTTTTGTGCTGCCATGTTTAGTAAATCTTGAGCTGCTTTACCCTCTGCCAACTTAGTTTGTCTCTTAGCAAGGTCCATATCAACTTCTAACTTAGCCGCTTGTCGCTCTGTCGTAACTACCTGAGCTTGCATATTCAATAGTT
>Ga0256827_10000417_pt1 | contig 26511 bp, 38 predicted proteins | sample CV84metaG_FD_185977 | JGI IMG/M metagenome (GOLD analysis project Ga0256827, IMG submission 185977) | Hydrothermal vent microbial communities from East Pacific Rise, Pacific Ocean - CV84 | ecosystem: Environmental > Aquatic > Marine > Hydrothermal vents | place: Pacific Ocean: East Pacific Rise...
CATCTGATTTCCGGGAAAAAAGTGTCCCACTAAAGCTTCATTTAAGTTTCAGACTATTTTAAAACTCTATATTTTTAAGGTGTTTTAAAGGTTGTAGTAAATCTGTTATGTGGGTGTCTTGGTATTCATAATAATTTTTCTCCTTCTCTCTTTCTTTTCTTATAATATATTATACCATAAAATGGGGTGAATGTAAAGGGTTTTGGAGTAAACCCTCAACAAATTTTGAAATTCTTTTTAGACATTTTCATTAATTTGAGATGCAGAAAATGATTTTAATTTATACTTGTTGTTAGAGTTACTATTATAAGATACCCAATTAATATTTTTGAAAACAGTATTTAAAGGTAAAACATATAAAGCGTATTTGCTAGGAACAATTTTAGCACCTTGGTAACCTTCAGTATAAAATTCAATAAAGTGTAATTTTTTATCAATTTTAGAAACGATAAAGTTATTATTGATAGTTACTAATTCATTAGTATTAAAATCAGTAAAAGAGATAAAGTTATTATTTTCAGTTATAGAGTTAGTGATAGCTATTAATTCATAGTTAGCACCACCCATACCACCACCATGAGATATTTTGATAACAGTTACTAATTCATTTTTAATTGATTTAGGTTGTTTAGTAGTATATGTACCATAGTCAGGAAGTTCAATTGATAAAGTTAAGTTAGTTGTTTCAATTGATTTGATTAAATTTTTGATAGTTGCCATATTGTTGTCCTTTTAATAAGTGAGATATTATCTCTTTTTTTGTACCATATTATAACATTATTTTGAGTAAATGTCAATGATATTGGAGGAAAAGGTAAAGAAAATTTGAAATTCTTTTTGAGGAATAAAAAATGGTATGGGTTCTACCATACCATATTATAAAATTATTGTTGTTAAGATACTATTAGTTCTTGTAAATTGATAGTATCAATATCATTATCAGTATTATTTTTGATAACAGATTTAAAAGTATCAAAAGAGATATTATTATCACCGAAAGATCTACCACTAATCCAAATTTTGCTACCCATAGTATCAGAATTTTGTGTAACACCATTAACTAAGATATCATCAAATGTCATATCTTCTAAACCAATATAACCGCTTGAGATAGATATATTAGAAATATTTAGTTTATCAATGATAGTGTTCCCTAAATCTGCAGATATTCTATTTCTTTCTATAGAGTTATTTAGTTTAGAAATGATATTATCATTTTCTCTTTTTTGAATTTCATTATCAGAAAGGGCAAGTACATCATCAATAATATCTTGATCGAACCAATCTTCTAACCAATTTTTAAATTTATCAAAATTATCAGTATTTTCAAAATTTTCTTTTATGTAAGTAAGTTCTTCAGATGGAGAAAGCCAAGCTTTTTTGTAGAAAGCTTTAAGTCCTGTAGTAAATTCATAAGTAGTCAAAATATCAATATCATCTTGAGCTTGAGATAAAACTTCAGATAGATCTTCATTTTCAAAATCTTCTGCTTGAATATCATTTTTATTTTCAATCATATAATCCAACCATTTTGTAGGATTCAATTTAAGAGTTACTAATTTAATTTCATCATCGCTATCAGATAGTAATTCAAAAATTTTCATATTATCTTTAATAGTAGAGTTACTAATATAATCAATAGAGAATTCATCAAACACATCATTTAGGATAGTAGAAGCATCTGTATCATAATCATTAATAAGAGTTTCAACAATTTCAGTTTTATCAAATAAGTTATGTTTAGCACATAGTAATAAAAGGTCTTCAGTATCATTTTCAGTAAATGGTTCTAATTCTTCTATTTCATTTAATTCAAAGTTAGAAGTAATAAAATCTGTATTATCTTCTAACCATTCAGCAGGTATACTAATATCACATACGTACTCTGTATCACCTAAATAAAAACCTTTATCATTTAACTTTGTAACCAATTGAATTTCATTTAACATATTGTTGTCCTTTTAATAAGTGAGATTATATCTCTTTTTTTGTAAGTATATTATAACATTATTTTGAGTAAATGTCAAGGGTTTTACCCCTTTTTATCTAAATAAATTGAAAGTTATATCTTTAGGGTTACTAAACATAAGAGCTAAATCTTTAAAAGTGATAGAATAAACACCCATATCAAAAAGTTTAGATAGTATAGTTTTGTTATTATCATTAGCTTGTCTATATTGAGCTCCATCATCTATAGCTCCTGTATAGTGATCGTATGAGTCAATTAGGAATAAAGCAGCTTCTAAATCAATATCATCTTTAGTTATTAAAGAAAGTTTCAAAAGTGGTAAATCAGTAATTATCATTTTATCAGTTTTGATAATTTTATTATCATTATGATCTATAGAAGCAGTTAATTTTTCAAAAACAGTTTCATCATTTTCATTAAAATATCTAAATCTACCATCTTCATATAAACCAAAATCTAAGCTAGTTAATTCAGGTTGGAATGGATTTGTATTTAATCTACCTTCTGTAATATCAGATACAAATATTTCTAAAACTCTTTTAAAATCAGTTGTTAATGTTGTTGCCATAATATCTCTCTTTCTCTCTTTTTTTTGTACCATATTATAACATTATTTTGAGTAAATGTCCAGGAAATAGGTGGATTAGAAAGAAGAATTTTGTAATTCTTCTATTTAATTTTTACTAATTTTGGTTTAGGTTTTAGAGGTGTTTTAGAAAAAGCAACAACTTCATAAAATGGTATATGACCAACAGAATCATTATTAAAGATTTTAACATTGTATCTTAAATCCAATACTTTTAAATCATTAATCATTTCATCATAACATTCTATAGATAAATCATTTAAATGTTCAGGATCCCATTTTTTATAAAATTTCATAGCTGGAGAACCTTTAGGTAATAAATCATCTTGAGCTTGTCCACAACGTTTATAATCAGATTTTGGTCTATTTAATTCATTTGCGCTAGTTGAAAAGTGAGGAGTTTTGTTACCACCACATCTATAGAATGAAACCTCAAACATAATATTTCTAGTTATTTCTACCATAGAGTGAAACTCTTGTCTGTTAGTTAGTTGATCGATTGTTAATTCTTGCATATTTTGTCCTTTTAATAAGTGAGATATTATCTCTTTTTTTGTAAGTATATTATACCATAAAAGGGTATAAAATACAATAGTAAATGTATTAAATTTTGAAATTCTTTTTAACAGGTACAACCATAAAAATATCCACTACCATAATCCTCTCTCATATCCTCTTGCAAAATCAGCTGTTTAACCTCGTTCTCCATGGCTGTAAGGGTATCAAATAAAGTTGTTGGTAAGTGTTTAACTTGAGGTAGATCTTCTTCACTCTCAGCCGTTAGAGTGTTTAGATAATGTAGTTCATCTATACATTCTTGAGAATTTTTATCTAAACTTTTAACTTTTTTGATTTGTGATAGTATCATTATTATTCCTTCTTATTGAATTCTATAAAATTATCAAAAATAACTTTATGGGATTCAATAGGGATAAAACCCTATTTTTTCCATTTTGGTGCTCTAACACCTTTGATAGATGTTAAAAACATTTTGCTATCATCTGTTGTTGTATCTGTTGTGTTTGAGTTTAAATTTGTATTTGCCATTTTATTTTCCTTGTTTGAAATTTATTGTTAAGGGTATAAAACCCCACCTATTATTAATAACCGTTTTCTACTACATTTTGTGCTATTTCATACCATTGATCTCCACCTAGGTTTTTAACTAACCCTGCCCAATTTTCCATATCATTTTCAACCCATTCTTGGAATTGTTCTTGAGCTTCTTCATTGTTAAATCTAGGTTCAACTATTGCCTCTGCTGCTTGGTTGTATGTATCTGAATAATCATCTTTACCTTGGATTGCATCTGCTAAGTCTACATTACAATTATTCATACTATTTGCTAGTGTTTCTGCTATTACTTGATCTAAATTCATTTTGTTTTCCTTTTAATTAATGAGATTGTATCTCTCTTTTTTTTGTACCATATTATAACATTATTTTCAAATAATGTCAAGGATTTTGTATCAAATCCTTAACAAATTTGTTAATTTAAATTAGCTGTTTTGTATTCACCACTTGCAACTTTTTTTCTAGTTTCAGCAACACCAGAATCACCTAAAAAACTATTTCTAAATTTACCTGTAGTGTTAGAATGGTCAAAAACTGTATTCATAGTTACTTCACCTTTGTTACTGATAAACGCAATTACAGTTTCGTAAGATTGAAAATATCTACCATCTTTAGTTGTAATTATAAATTGATTTGGAGTTACATTTCCTCTACTACTTAACATATTTTCTACTCTAACATTTCCTAATTTTTTCATTTTGTTTTCCTTTTAATTAATGAGATTGTATCTCTCTTTTTTTGTACCATATTATAACATAATTTAGATTATTTGTCAAGTTTTTCAGTATCAATTTCTAAAGAAAATTTTTCATATTTAACTTTACTATCACTTAGATATTCATCTACGAAAACAATTGTGTCATTAACATTATGAATAGTTTTTAAAGTTTCAATTTGTTTATTAACTGTTTGTGTGTTATAATTAGCATGTGCTGTAGTATCGAATATAGTAGTTATCATTTTTTTTGATCTGATAGAAACAATAAAGTTAATACCCAATTCTATTATATTAGAGTTAATATCTTTAAAAGTTATAAACTGTGTATCACGTTTTAAAATATCACCATATAAAGTGTTATTAGCACCACCCATACCACCACCAAAACTAATTTTAATTTCTGTAACATTTACAGTACTTGATTCCAATCTTTTGCTTGGTGTTTTTAATAATCCTATTTCAATTGTATTCATAATATCTCTCTTTCTCTCTTTTTTTTGTACCATATTATAACATTATTTTCAAATAATGTCAAGGGTATTGACATTATATAGTGATTTTTTTAACAATTCTTTTTGCAAAAATATGATAAGTTTCATCATAGTGATTACCATCATATTTAACTAAATAGTCCTTAGTACTCATTTCAAGTTCTGCAGGAGTTAAAGCAATATATTCTGGTATATCTTCAGTAATTATAGTTTTGAATGTTTCATCAGATTCATTAATTTTAATATCCATCAATTCATTAAGATCTATGATTACTTTAGTATCACCATAACCTTTAAAAGTCAATGTATCCATAGAATCATCAATATCATAAGTATAATTTAGAGTTCTATCTGCAGAATCTTTAAAATTGAATTCTGTATTTTTTGTAAGATCAAAACCAAATTTAATATTATGTTTCATATTTAAAATCTGAGGAATTATGTTTGATGGGTATCCATCGCTTGTGATTATTTGGTTAGAACCATTGAATGAAATATTTGCTGTTGTTGCCATTTTGTTTTCCTTTTAATAAGTGAGATATTATCTCTTTTTTTGTACCATATTATAACATTATTTTCAAATAATGTCAAGCGATTTAGATTAAAAATCGCTTGAATATCCTGTTTTATCCATTTGAATATATGCTTTAAAATCTTTACCATTAGCTGGATGTCTTAAAATTTTAAGAGCCTTATCTTCAATTTGTTTAGATCTTTGTCTAGTTGTGCCCATAAGGATACCAATTTCATCATGAGTCATACCACCTTTTAGAGTATCTTTAACTTCTAAGAAAGCATTTAGGGCTTCAACAAATGTGCATCTATAAGTTTCTTGAAACAAAAGAATATCATGTCTTATTTGTTCTAACTCTTTTTTTCTTTCTTGTTTCATAGTTGGTTCTTTTTCTTTTTTCGGTTGTTTTGCAATAGCCAATAATAAGTCTAATTCATTGTTTGTTTTTTGAGTATCTGTCATTTTATTTTCCTTGTTGTGTATAATAATTTACTACTAATTTCATTCTATCTGAAACACCATTTTTAATAAGAATAGAAGTTACATGTTTTTTAACTGTTGATAGTGAAATATCTAATGATTCTTTTATTTCATCATTAGTATAACCAGCTATAACTAAATTAAATACTTCTTCTTCTCTTTTAGAAAGTTCATTTGAACCATTTCTAGATGATAATTTCCATTCTGCAATCTCTGCATCATATTCAGTTTTAAAAAGAATACCATTATATTCATATGCTGTTATTTCTTTTATCATTTTATATTCCTTCAAATAAGAGTTTATATCTCTTTTTGTTATGTGTTATTATATCATAATACACTATCAATGTCAAGGCTTATAATGAAATTCCTCATCAAATTCAAATTTTTCTGCTTCATCTGAGAATTCACATTTCATAGATATAACATTTTCATCACTCCATTTATCTTCAATGATATCTGGTGAGTGAGTAGTAATAACAAATTTAGTAAGGTTAAAATCATGCATAAGAATATCTAATATTTTTCTAGCTAATAAAATATGTAGAGATGCTTCTGGAAGATCTAAAAAATAATAATCCAGGTCACCTTTTTTTTGAACTCCTAAACAAAGTATAGTAAACATTCTAAGGTATCCATTACCAGCTCTATGAAATATTTTTCTAAGAAGTGTTGCATCTTCACCAATAGGTCCTATTTGATCTACACTATGGTTATTAGCGGCTTTAGTCCAATTGAATACATCATCTTTAAAATCCATTGAAAAATCCATTATAAGTTTTGCAATATATATAATATCTTCATCAGATGTAGAGTCAATCAAATCATCAACGATGTTTAAGGCTGTATCACTATCATAGTGAGCATAAGAGTAGTTTTTATGTGTACTCCAAGCAATCATTTGATTAAGTAAAAAAGTCTTCCCTACACCGTTCATACCTACAATAAAAGTATAATCTGTATTTCGCCATAATACTTTATTAGATGGTAAAAACTCGGGCAAATTAAATAAAATTTTTTTCATATGTGTCCTATTAAATAAATACTTCTTGAAGTTCTGCAGGTAAAAAATCAAAATCAATATATTGTTTATAAAACCAACATTTAGCTTCACCAGGGAATGAAGGATGCTTTACAATAAGTTGCATCCTTTTATCCATATGGTTATCTCTAACTTTAGATACAATATCATCTCTATCGATAGGTCCTCTCATTTCTAACAAGAAATGGAAATGGATTAAATCTAACTCAACATTATCAAGGAATTTAAAACCTTTGAATACTATAGTTTTTAAAGATTTATCTACTTCACGTTGTAACCAATCATTAAGATTAAGCATAATTGGTTTGTTTTTACAGATTGGTGCAGTAAATATCGGTATAATCATAGCTGCTGAATCTTGGTGTGTTGCTCTATTCAAAAAATAAAAATTTTTATCTAAAATGTTTTTAACATCTTTCCAATTTTTTAATTTTTCCATATGTTGATTCCTCCTTTATATTATTGTATTGTTAAATTTAGTTTGCGATCAATGGTTGAGGCTCAATAGCTATAATAAAACATTGAGCTTCATTAACGGCATAAGTATCTATTAAAGTATATTGTTCATTTGCTTCAATTTTTGGTAATCTGAGTTGGAGACATTTAACATATATTTCCTCAATAGAAATCTTTTGATTATAATTGTTAAATTCTGTATTGGGAATGATAGCTATAATATCATTTGAAGTATCTCTCATCTTTTATCCTTTTTATTAGTATCATTATACCATAAATAAGTTTAAAAGTCAAGAGATATTAGATTCTTTTTTGTGATTTCTTGTTATTTTTTAAAGTTGTTAATCTTTTATCAGTTTCTTTAAACATTTGTTTAGGATTAGTGTAGCCTGAAGAGGCTGTAGCGATAAAAGTAACATTATCTATGGTATCCATTTTTTTAATCATTTCGTTGTGTTCTACCACACTCTCACGAGCTATAACACAGAATTCATCACCAGAGATTCTGAATAGTTGATGAAATGAAAATACATCTGTTAATTGGTATCCAACTTTTTTGATATAACTATCACCAGCAGCGTATCCATGTGTTCTATTTACATTATGTAATCCATCTATATCAGCGATGATTAATGTGAATGGAGTGCCAGCAAAATGGTATTCTTCAAAAACTCTGTCAAATTTTTCAAGAAAATCTTGTTTACCCATAAGTCCTGTTAGGTAGTCAAATTTATATTTTTTAACTAACCCTTCTAAATATGCAACTCTCTCAGCATAATATTCCATTGCGGGACATGAGCTAGGATTATTACAATTTGTATCTAATTCTAAGTTTGCATTTTTATCAGTAAAAATTATTTTATCTTTTTTGTCTTTAGACATTTTATATCCTTTTTATAAATTAAGTGTTGATTATATCATAATAAATTTTATTTGTAAAGTGGTTAAGTGATTATTTATGATTAAATTAAAAAAAGATATGAATAACTTAATATTCATATCTAAGGGAGGTAAATAAAAATGAGTCCTTTTGAGGGATAGACTTCAATTTTAAACAAGAAGGGTCTCACCTTCTATGTTATATATTATACAATTCTTTTTGCTATTTTAAGCATTTGTAAGAATATATTTTGAAGCATCCTTCCATTCAGATGAACCATTGTATGCTGTTGCCACTCTAATCAATTTTTCAAATGTTCTCATATTTAATTCAGTTGCTTCAAATTTATGTTCATCTATGAATTCTAATACATCTAATTTTAAATCCATATCAAACTCTGGTAAAATTTTATCAACAATAGCTGTCATTCTATCAATTCTATCTTGCACACTCATAGTAACATCAACTGATAAAGTTCTACCTTTTACAGCTCCATCAATTTTTTCTAATGACATATTAGATATAAAAATAACTCTACCTTCAAAATCAAATGAGCTTGGTAAACCGTCATCAATAAAGCCTTTAGATAACCAAGAGATTGTTCTTTTAGCATATGAGTCAAGAGCACCTTTTAGAATATTAAGAGATATAGGGTCTTTTAAAACACTATCACAATCATCAAATATAACTAATTTATCTAAGTTCTCATATAATGTTGCGTATAATGCTTTTGGTGTTGCATAACCTTTGATTATGATGAAATCTTCACCTTCAACCATATTATTTTTTTCTAAAATTTCTAATACAGTATGTGACTTCCCTAAACCACTTTGTCCACAAATAAGTAATGATGTAATATCAGATTTGATTGTCATATTAGTAAATTTTTCTAAAAATTGGAATCTTTGGTTGATGTCAAATTCAGATTGAATTGGTGCTAATGGAGTTGTAGGTATAGCCGCATCTAAAGCATCTATACTGTTAAACTCTGGATAAAATTTATATGTACATCCAGTTCTTTGAAAACTCATATCTGCTTTTAATTTTTTTGTATAAACTTTAGTTCCTGTATTAACTGTAAATTGTACTTCGTTCTCTGATGATTCTATAAAATGTAATGTTGGTGCCATTTGTCTTTTCCTTTTAATTAATGAGATACTATCTCTTTTTGTACCCATATTATACTCTTATTTTGTATGTATGTCAAGAGTTTTAGTATAAAATTATGCCAAATTTTGAAATTCTTTTGCTTTTTTAGCAAAAAAGTTACAAGCTAATTTTGAAATATCTGAAACTGACAAAGCCTTGTTATTCCATTCCTCTTGCATTTTATGCATTAATTCCTCTTGAAAACATAAGTAATCTATAAGTATCAAATCAGGAAATTCTGTTTTTTCACCCATGGGAATAATACAGTTTTGTTTGCCATCTTCAACCAACCATAAACCATTACTAGGAAAACCAGTAAATTCCATACCTACAGGTTCAAAACCATCTACAGTTTCTTTATATAGTTTTTGCATGTTTTAATTCCTTTGCTAAAGTTTTGAACCCAAATTTAACTCTGTTTTTTAACCATAGTTGATATTTAATATTTTCATGATCAACGCCTGTTACTTTAGAACGTCTTAATGCGCTAAAGGTACGATTAATATTGTAAATGTCTCTTTCATCAGATTCAAATGTTTTTTCTACATATTCATATATTTTATTCTGTAATGGATATATAACTTTAAGTTTATCATATGCTATTCTAGTTATAGCTTCAGTAGCAACTTGTTCTAATTTTTCAAAAAGAGATAAATTTACTTTTTCAAAATCTTTTGTGATCCACAATTCTTTTGAATATAAATTTAATCTTGCTGCTAATTCCATATCTGATAATTCTTGTATATCCTGAGTAATTATAATTGGTGTCATGATATACCCTTAATCTATTTCTGTTATAGCATCTCTAGCTATATCAAGGGCGCAAGCGATTGTGTAGAAAAAATCACCTTCATCTCTTATTATCTCACATTGTTCTGATGATGAAACTATAGTTACTCTTTTTATATCTGATGAAGAATTTTCTATAATAATATCATCATAATCAATATCTAAAGCATTTGACAATTGTACTGTTGGTATACTAAATTTAGTTGTTATATCCATTGTTATTTTTTCGTTTGTAATTTCCATTTTTTATCCTTTAATCATTTCTACAATTTCATCTGCTAATTCGATAGCATTATCATCTTCACAATACATAAAATCCAGGTCTGCTAGATCTGCAATTTTACCTCTAAGATTTTCAACCTCATTTCTTTTTGCTTTTTGAGCCCAATCCATTATATCCACATAAGTAAAATCTATACCCTCAGAGTGTTCAAAACTCTGAGCCATATCCATTAATATAGAACATACATCAGATGGAATTTTATCAGTAACTAAATTACCCATAATCTAATCCTCACCAAATAATTGATTAATAGTTTTATCATAATCAACAAATTTAGCTTCATATTTATTAATATAGTTTTCTACACCATCTGTTACAAAAGTAATATCATCCTTATATTTTTTAATATATCTTGTTAAATCACCATTTTCCATATGTATGAAATTATTTCTCATATCAAAAAAATCTTTTAAGAATCTTTTTGGTGTTACATTAGGATGCATAATTAAATCATTGAATGAGCCACTACAGTCGTCCATTGTTTCCATATGTATTGATTTTAATACATTCGTTGTTCTTATATATAAATGATCAATATTTGAAACCATTTCAGATAACATCATTGGTGAAAATTCACTACAATTTATATTTTTCAAAATACCCATATTTTGTCCTTTTTATAATGAGATTATATCTCTTTTTTTGTAAGTATATTATAACATAACTTTTATCAAATGTCAAGTAAAATGATTAATTATTGTAATATTTGTCTAAATAACAACTTTTACAAAGTACACTTGTACCTCTATATGATGAATAAGCTTTAGAAAATTGTTTGATAGGTTTTGTACATTTACAGGTAGTACAAATTCTTTTAATATTATTTTGTAAATCTTCTTCTCTCAATTTTTGATTTAGTTTACCATTGAATTTTTTTCTACGATTATCACAGTCCTTACACATATGAGTAAAACCATCAGGATTCTTCTTATTTTTATTAAAATTATTAGTATTATAAGTTTTGTTACAGCAGGTGCAAGTTTTGATAAAATGTTCATCTAATGGTCTGGCCATATAATCAACCTCACTATCTCTATTTGATAGACCTCTTTTAAATCTTTCATCATATGATAGATTTTTGGTATTGTGAGGAGTATAGTTTGTAGTTTGTCCATTTGCTTTAAATCTAGGCTTTATATCCATATCAGTAACATCATGTGTACTTAAACCAATAGGTGCTAATGATACTACTTTTTTTGATTGAATTTTTGATAAGTTGTGTACTCTTTTGATACCTAATTTTTCAGCTTTGAGTAGTTGTTTATCTGAAGCAGTTGTAGTTTTCTTTTTACTATTTTTATTCTCTAAGAATGAGGCATAAGCCTCTAAATCTTCTTTTGTAACATTATCTAAATTTTGTAAACCATATTTAAACATAATGGGTTCCTCTTATCTTTTAATTTTTAATAGTATACCATAATTTTTATTAAAAAACAATAAAATCAATCAAAATATAGTTTTAAATACTCAGCATCTAACTGTTGTGCTTCTTCTAAATAACATAAAAAGTTATCAGTATAATCTCCCGTAATATGTTCCATTACTGGTACTTCAACCTCTTGCACATTTGGTTTATCATCCATAAATAATAGTAAATCATTATCATTAACTATTTGATCAAATTCCTCTTTTGTAATTGGTTGTTGTGCTATTTTTGATACAGTCATTTTATTTTCCACCTTTCATAATATTAACAAGTATTTCTATTGGTAACTCCTTACCATTAATAGTTATAGTAATACATGCATCCTGTGTATATAATTTTTCCTCACCTTTTTTCCATTTAGTTATCAAATCTTCTGTAGGTTCACAATTATCAACATCCACTGCTTGAGAAATGAAGAAATTGTTATCATCCATATATGAATCCATTGCTTCAATAATTTGTGCTTCTGTATATTCCATATCTAATTCAGAAGAAATATAATTTGTAAGTTGGTGTTTTATATATTCAACTATATTCTCATCAGTAGCATCGAAACTTATAATATCTCCAGACCAACCATTTACCCAATCCAATTCACCTTGATTATAATCATCTTCATGTACATCTACTCTAGATGAAATTTTACAGTTATAATTGCCTCTAACTAAGTTTTGAATGTTATTTACTATTTGCATTTTGTTTCCCTTTTTATAATGAGATTATATCTCTTTTTTTGTAAGTATATTATACCATAAAGATGGTATAATGTCAAGAGATTTTAAGCTAATTCTCTTTTTTTAGCAGCTTGTGCTCTTTTAGTTTTACAACTTTTACATGTTGAATCTAAATTATCTTTAAGACCTTTATTTTTATGATATTCCAGTGCATCTTTTGAAACATTACAACATTTACAAATCTTTTTACCATCAGTTAAAAGATAATTTGTATTATCCATAGGATTAGATAACCCTAATGACATTCTTCTTAATTGTTCTGGTGTGAATACAATTGTAGATATTTTTGAATTATCTGCTACTATTGTTTTTTTAGTTATATTAACTCTATATTTTATACTTCTATGTATTATATATGGAATAGCTTCATCTAATTTAAGTGTTCTAGAATAATCTTTTTGACCGTTACCAATTTTATAAACAGCTTTGTTATCAGTTACTGAACCAAATATTATTTTTTTTACTTTTTCCATTTTGTGTCCCTTTTGTTTTTATTATGTCGTATTATAACATACATTTACCATATTGTCAAGGAAAATTTGTAGATTTGAAAAGAATTTATAAATTTATAGGTGTGGACAACCTATAAATTTATATTTGTTTAAGTTAAGAATTAAAATATCCACAAGATGGACATTCATCTGATGTAGAACTTAAAGTTGAACCACATCTTTCACACACTTTGGGATTATTAAAATTTAAGTATTCTTGTACTTTTTGGTTTAAAGTAGTCATATTAATTATATTTTTAAATATAGCTCTTGAAACCTCTTTACCAACTTTTTTATATTTACCATCAGAAGCTAATCCTACTATTGTCTGATAATCATATAAGTTGTTGGTCACCGAAACTCTTAAAATATTGTTTAAATCTGTTGCACATAAATTACCATTGTTTAATAATTGAGTTATACTTTTACCTACAGCTTTAATATTATCAGGAATAGGATTAGATTTTTGAGGGTCATCAATATTAATATCGTCATCAATGTGTGATAAGAATAAATCCATATCTACTTTATATTCTAATAATAATTTTGAGATTTTTTTACAAGCTCTCTTTATTTCATTATTTTTAAGATGATTATCTATAGTAATAATATCTTCTTGGTAACTGTATGTATCATTCATATCACCTAAAATAGACTCAAAGTTATCACCCATTTTATTTTCAGTAATAAGTGATTCAATATATTTACCAATATCTTTTGCTTTTTGAGCTAAATATTCATTATCAACAGTACCATCAAGTTTACCATTAACTTCATCAGTTGAAATTACTGCTTTACTTGCTAATACATTTTCATGATTATAATCTTCAACTTCACCTATTACAGTATAAGCACAACATCTCATTTTAGTATTGTTATAATCCGTAGGAATAGAAACTACATCTTTTGGATTAATTTCACATATTACTACTCTATTACCATTACAAGAACCAAATGAAGGTAAATAATCATAACTACATACATGTAATCCAGCACTACAAGTTCTTTCTGAATCCTCATCCACTTCATTTCTAGGCATAGTTACAGTTGTACCTATAGAGTTATCAAGTTTACCTGTATAAATATCTTTCCAATCTTTTGTAATTTTCTTATAAGATAAAAATGTACCTTTTTCAGTAATAGGAATTGATCCAGCTTCTAAGAAACCATATAATTCTTTAACAGCTCTAAATGATGGATTTAACATAAGATTTTCTAAGAATTTAACCATATGAGATACATCAAATCCTTCTGAAACCATAGCAACAATTCTATCAGTTAATGAGTTATGAATAACAACACCATTATATAATACTTCACCATTTTTAATAGTTACTGATTCAGTTGAGCTATTATTTAAGGCTTTTTCAATTTGTTCAACAATATTAACTAATTCAGGAATTTTATCCCATTCTTGAGCTTTAAGAGCAGTTTTTATTTCCTCATAGTTTTTGTGGGCTGTATCGATAGGTTTCATCACACCATCAATCATCAGACTGATCGTTCCGGTTTTTTTCATAATATGTGGTATCATATTTATCCTTTTAAGTTTAGTTTTAGTTTGAGTTTGAAAAGGAAGTTTAACATATTTTTACTTAAAGGAAAATTAAACATAGACCAATACAAAAAGGGAAAATTGGTCTAAGTAAGGGAGTGGGTTCTATTTAAAGAGGGATTTAAAATATAAAACCCGGCCAATTTATATGACCAATAACTTTGTTATCATTTTTATTTATATCAAAATACACATGATTTTGTAAAATTTCTAATTATTCATAAAAATTTAACTCAGAATTTTTTTTTGAGATTTTTGTAAAATAAATACTATAAATAATACTCTAATAAGTATAAGAAGGGCTAGCAGTGAAACCAACATTTAAACATATATTTTGGAATTTATCAAAGAATGAAATTGATCTACTGAATGTATTGATCAATATTGTTGACCGTAATGATGATTTTGATAATATAGATTTTGATGATATTGGATTTGGTTATGTATTAGATACTAATATGCATGAGTTATCATCATCATTAGGATATTTACAATTAGAAGTAGATAAAATTATACAACTGTTAGAATTATTATCAAAAAATATTGCTACTGTATATTATGAAAAAGATAATAATAAATTTATGACTAAAGTAACATTTATTCATCAGTTTAATATAACCAGCTCAAATGAAGATATTAATAAAAGAATGAATATGGTATTAAATATAAAGATTATTAATATTATCAGGGAGCATCGAGATTTATTTGAACTCTTTTATAAGATTGAGAAATATAATATTAAAAGTAAGTATTCAAAAATAATGTATGAACGGTATTATAAACAGTTGGAGACATCTGAAGATATTGAAATTGAAACATTAATTGAAATTATTGATTTTGGGTTAGAAAAATCAGATCTTAAATGGTCTAGATTAAACAGTAATATTTTAAAAAGAGTTGCAAAAGAGATAAATGACAAATCTAATTTAAACTTCAATTATTCTAGTGTAAAGACATCAATTGATGATACTAATAGGAAACAGACCACACATGTTAGATTGACAACTATATTGGAACCTGATATTATAGAATCTGAAAGTGCGTATAGCAATGAGTTTTTAATGAGTAGAAAAGTCAGTTATTATATAGAGAGAGATATTATAAAAAAATTTAAACAGATTACAAAATTTAAAGGTAAAGAGATTATAAATGATCCAGAAGCATATATGTTAAAATTAAGAAGAGAAGCTCATAAAAATAGTGATGAATATGAGGCAAAAGTATTATTACAAGAATGGTTGAATAATATCAAATATAGTAATAATGACCATTCTGGATTAGTTGTGCTTCAGGATTATGATTTACAAAATAAAGTAGTTACAGTTAATAATAATTATAAGTTGTTTGATATTATTAAAAAAATTGAGATTAGTTCTAGTGCAAGAGATACAAGATTAAAAATCAATTCATTTATGAAAAAAGGTGATTATGATATTGTTGAAGGTGATTATATAAAAGAATGTTCAATAAGTTATACGGTAGGTTAATATGAATGAAATAGAATATGAAATAGTTAATAAAATAATAATGAAAATTGTTGATGATTGTAAACCTACCACAGATGAATTCATAATACAAACATACAATTATGAAGATTTTGATGAATATACTTCTTTTGCTATTTTCCATAATATTATTAACTTTTTACCAAATACAAAACACAATGGAAAACCATTTGTTATGTCTGTAGCTTATAGCAAATCAGAAAATAATTACACTTTAATTATCAATAACCCAAAGAGAGTTATTTGATAAAAAACATCTTTTTAATATCCTCAGGTAAAATTTCAGTAAGTGCTGCAACTCCACCTTGTCTTACAGAAATAACATCTTTAGGTCCAAAAGCTTCTCGAGGATTTATTCTAATAAGTTGAGCATTATCTAAATTTTCATGAATATTATCACCGATATCTCTAATAGTTGATATAGCCGTTCCTGCTCCAATTTCGATTATTGCAATTTTATGAGGACCTTTATCATATGAATGCATGAATTTATTAAATCTTTGGTTTTGTTCTGATGTTTCATCACCTTGAAAATGAAAATCACTAAACATCATAATATTTGGTCTAGCCAATGCTCCACATTTAGGACACATTGGTAAATCACCTTTAACTTTAAAATTTCTACCATCTATTTTGAATGGTAATTTATCAGGTGCTTTCCAAGGAGTAGCATTGCATGATGTACATTGAAATTTATTAATTCTACCATGTACCTCATATATTTTATCAGTATCAAAACCAGCTTTTTGGAATTGACCATCCACATTAGATGTAACAATAAAATAGTCTTTTTTATTTTTTACTAATTCTCTCAATGCATCGAATCCAACATTAGGAGTAGTTTTTTTATAGAGATCAAATCTATGTCCGTAAAATGCCCATATAAGTTCTGGTCTCCATTGGAATTGTTTAGGATTAGCAATAGATTCAAAGTCAATTTTTTGTTTTTTTAATGCCGGGTATTCTTTCCACATACCTTCATTTCCACGAAAATCTGGTAATCCACTATCAACACCCATCCCAGCACCAGCTGTTATTAATATCACATCTGCTTCATCTATTACTTTTTTTGCTTTATCCATCATATACAAATTCCTCTTAAATTCTTTTGTTTTTATTTATAATATATTATAACATAATTTGATTAATAAGTCAAGTTATTTGATAAGTTATTTTATAAATTCATAGATCTAAAAGATGGGACTGAAAGTCCTCCTCTTCTTTAATATTCTTTATTCTATTCTTTAGGGATTTTTGATCTGTTTTTTTAATATATTATTAAGGTTGTTTATAGGAGGTGAAGAAAATTTTAACTATTATAATCTGGGCGTTTAACTATTATAATCTGGGTATACATGACATTTTAACTGTTATAATCTGTATAACTATTATAATCTGTATTGTAAAATAACAGTAATAGTTAGTTATTAGTTATAAATAAAATAAAGATTATGTAATCCCAATCCATAAAAAAAGAGGACAGAGTATGAGAGTTAAAAAAGAATTTTTAGAAATAAATAAACCAAGTGAACTGTGTCAAGTATTATATTTTACAGATTATAAAAAAATGGTATATGCACAATTAACACCAACACAAATAGATTTAATGAATGTTATAACTTACCAAGCAAGAAAGCACTTTATTTCTAAAAAAATAGAATTAAACTATGATTATGCTAGTGTTATGATTGAATTGGAATTGAAAGAGGTTTCTGAATATTTTAATAAATATAAACACAATGATTATCATCAATTGATCGAACAATTAAATGGATTAAGAAAATTAGATATTGTATTTAATGTTCTTAAAAAAAATAAGTATATGGAAACAACATTGACATCATTCATACATGAATTAACTATTAGTAAACACAAAGAAAATAATAAAAAAATAGTAAAAGTACATATATCGACTAAAGTATTAGGTTTGTTTTTAGATGTTAAGAAACTTTTTACTAAAATGCATTTACAAATACAATTCTCCATGAAATCTAAATATTCTAAATTACTATATGAGTTACTTAAAGATTATGAAGGTATAAATTCAAAAATCATAGATTACGATTTACTTATAGGATTGATAAATGCAGGGCATTCGGAACGATATAATACCTTCTCATATTTTAATAATGACATTCTAAAAAAAGCAATTAAAGAAATCAATGACAAATCTGATATTAAAGTTAGTTATGAACCTATCAAAGAAAGACCCGATGGTGGTAGATTACAAGTAACAAAGATCAAGTTTATGATGAAAAAACAAAAATGCGACTTGATAGATAATCAGGAACCAGAACTATCTATTGAAGAACAAATCAAATATAATAAAAAGAAAGTTATTACTGAACAGAGATTAAAACAGGCAAAGCAATTTCAGGAAATTAAAAATGAAGATGCTTGGATAAAGAAAACAATTGAATCAATTACAGATGAATTTCTAGAACAACAAGATAAAATAGAATCTGCAAAGGAACAAATAGATAATATCAATATCAAAGATTATACAGATAAATTATCAATAAAATATGGTGATATAATTGGACTTGACAAATATAAATTAATTTATATATTTGATGAATCAAAACCATCTATTACCAACAATGCAAATGAAACATTAGATATTTTATCAAATTTGTAAAATAAATTGTATATAGATAATAAATATAATTAAATAATGATATGGAGATAAGATAATGGCAACAATTTTGGAAATTATCACTCAAATACAAGATGAAAAACTATTAGATGAAAATTTAGTAGATGCTGTATTAGATGGTAAAAAATATAAAAAATATGGTGATGGTGCTAATTTATTTAGAATACTATTAGCGCCATTATATTTGGATACATTTTCAGGAAGTTTAGGACAAAGTATAGTACCACTTATGTTTACTAAATTAAAAGAAACTGAAGAAAAAGAGTTAAAGAAATTACAAACAACCTTTAATAAGTTACAGAAGGCTGTAAAAAATGGTAAAGCACCTAAAGTTGCAGAAAAAAAGGCATTTTATACATCAGTATTTAAATTGATCCTACCATTGTTAGACCCTAAAAAATTCAAAACAAAAGCTTCAACTTTAATTAATTCATTTTCATCAAGTTCTGCTACTGCTAAAGCAAATCAAAATAAATCTATCATTGGTATTGGTAAAGCATTATTAGTGTCACCAGTAGTAGATATATCTTCAAAAGATAAAATGTTGATAAAAGGTGTGTTATCTGATTTAGGTGATACTGTTGAAGGAGATGAAGAATTAAATACTACCTCTACAAATACAAATGAATTAGATACAGATAATTCAGATGAAATAGTATCAAAAAATATAGTCGATGAAAAAATTTCAGTAGATACTCCTATAGAGGAAGTTAAAGAAATATCTGAAAAAACACAAGAAGTTACTAATATGATTGAAACTGATAAAGTTGTTTTTAAGAATAAATCAGACCAAATAAGAAATACATTAGAGACAGCAACAGATTCTGAATATTTTCATATTGTAGATGATAGTATGCCTGCAGATGTAGCAGCAATTGTCAATGAAAAAATTGATATTTTATATACTAAAGCTGTAAAAAATTTGGGACAGAAAGAAGCTAATTTCGTAGGTCAATTTGTTCAGGATAGTATCAAAAATTTAAATACTGCTAAAAATGGTGGTTATTTAAATCATGTTAAGGCTTCATTAACTATGGATATTGTTCCTGTAGGAGATGATTTTTCGGAAGGATATACTATTTCTATGGGTGCTGGAAAAGGTATATTTGTAGATGATTATGGTAGAGATAACGAAGAAGAAATATTTATGATGGATAGGATGATAAGTACTAGTTCATCAGGTAGAAAGATGGTTGATAATCATCAATTAAGAATACCTTTACATTTACAATCATCTGGGTTAAATAAAAAATTGTTTAAAGACGCTTTAGAATTATATAAAGCCGATGATGTTGAGAAGATATATTTAAATGCAAATGTTGATGTTGGTGGATATGCTTGGTTTAGATATGGGTTTATTCCTGATGATTCAGAACAAATCGATGGTATTGCCGATTGGATTGCAACAACAGTTCTTGCATTATATGGGTCAGCACAATATGATAAGTTAAATTTACCACCAGTTTTTTTAAAAAATACTGTGAATAAGGTACCTGAAATTACAAATTTTATTGAATTATTCAAGCAGGGTCAATCACCTGATTTACAAGCAGTAGTAAATAAATTTTCAAAATCATTTAGTACTGAATTTTCAAAAAACTATAGCAATCCAAAAGATTTCAAAAAAATTCAAGAAGATATAGCAGTTAATAATTTTAAACCTGTTACTCATAAGGGTAAAAAATATACTATGTCATGCAAACAGGTATTAAATTTACAAGCAGCAAAAGATGAAGATGGTTTTTCAATGATTTCTATAAAAAATGATTTAGCATCGATGAGTTGGTATGGAACATTAATGATGGATGATTTAGAAGCAACACATGCTTATTTAAATGGTAAGGCATAGGAGAATAATATGATAGATTTAACTAATTTTAAAAAAGGTCCATTTTGTGTGATAGATGGAATGCCACAGGATGCTGAGATTTTCAAAGAAGAATTATCTGATGAGAATGAAGCAAGAGTAGATAATATAATGTTACAATTAATGTTAAATAAAGCTGCTAAAGCTGAGTTAGCAAGACGACAAGTACAAGAATCATTAAAAGGATCATTAGGTGCTTTAATGGAAGATTTGTTAGAAAATAAATAATTTTTATAAAAAAACGTAAAAAAACAAATAACTAACATAAATAAAATTAATATAAAACAAAACAAAAGAAAAGACTGTTTTGATTTTATTATTTCGCCGGAAGATCTTATTCTATAAGATTTTCCATTTTTCTAAATTTATTCAACAAATTAAGTTTATTTTAATAATAAGTATTGTATAATTACAGTATATAAAGAATAAGTTGGTATGTATTAAGTTATTTGATATATGAGGAAGAAAACCTCACAAGAGATTGATCAAAGGATTTATCCTTTCAGAAGGTATTATAATTAAGTTTATACGCTTTTCATAAAAAATTGAATATATCAATTTAATTGGTATAAATAAAAATGCTCCTATAGCTCAGATGGTAGAGCAGCTGATTTGTAATCAGCAGGCCAGTGGTTCGAATCCTCTTGGGAGCACCATTTAAACATTCCGGATTAGCTCAGCGGTAGAGTAGGTGACTGTTAATCACTTGGTCGCTGGTTCGATCCCAGCATCCGGAGCCATTAAGTTTCTTTTAAGATGATCTTAGATATAATAGATTAACTTAAAAGAAATGGGTTTAATTATAAGCCATAAGTTGGATGCTTATTAGCAGTGACAAATATTTAGTTTAGATATAAACTATTAATTAATATGGTGGATCTCCATATTAAAAATATCACAGGACGCGGAGTAGGGCAGTTTGGTAGCCCGCTGGGCTCATAACCCGGAGGTCGTTGGTTCAAATCCAGCCTCCGCAATTTAAGGTGATATAAATAAATCACTTATAATTTTATAGATGGCCCCTTCGTCTAGTGGTTAGGATCCATGGTTTTCATCCATGTTACAGGAGTTCAAATCTCCTAGGGGTCACCATTTATAAATAATACCTTAAAATCATACACTTTGTCGGGGTGATGGAAGAGTAGACATGTGAGACTTAAAATCTCATGCTCGCAAGAGCGTAAGGGTGCGAATCCCTTTCTCGACACCATTTATTTTATTTGATCATTACAATTTAAACATATTAATCTTAAATTTTCAATCTTATAATTGTTATTATTTTTATCAATGAAAATTAGTTTTAATGGTATTTTTTTATTATTCCACATTTTTAAATTACATTCACTACACTTTTCTTCCAATATATTTTCATATATTAATCTATCTTTTAAATTGTTTGATTTGATGGGTGTATTATGTATACCATTTAAAATATCTTGTGTTTTTATTTTATATTTTTTTGTGCCTTTACCACTTTGATTAGGTTTATAACAATTAAGTTTCTTTGCATGTGAGATAAAAGTTTTAATATTCACCATACCATATTGAGCAATATATTGTCTATGTGCCAAAGTCATATTATTAGCCGATGCACATAATTCAACAATTTTATTTTTTTGTACAACATGTCTTTTTTGTTTATGTGGTTTCTCAAATTGTCCAAATTTCCATCCTAATGTTAAATAATGTTCAATTTCCTCTTTCTTTATCTTTTTGGTTTCATTATTCAAATACATCCATCTAGTTCCAAATTGTGAATTATCTTCACCCATTTGGAGTTTAGACATCGATTTACTAAATTCAGTTCGTTTACTTTCATATAATCTTGAATTAAAATATCGTGAATGACCTTTAGAAGTACATTTCATCATCATAAAGGCTTTGATCATTTTATAATAATCTGGATTATTTCTGGGAATCATTTTTGTTAAAAGATAATGACAAAGAAAATGTTCTCTTGCTGATATTTTACGCAAATTCAGTAGATTATTTTCTCCACCTAATGATCTTGGAATTACGTGGTGTTTTTCAGTATAATCTGCTAATGATGATTTATTTAAAATTTTAAAATATAGTTTTGTATATTTATTATCTATAAAATTGTATTCATTATTAACGTGATTATATTCAATACCAGCATCACTAATTTTATGAGCATAAGATTTTATATCTCTTGAACATTTACATTTAGTTGAACAATAATTCACAAGTCCTTTAGTTGGAGTGAATTCTTTTTGACACTTTCTACATTTTTTCATTTTGCTTTCCTTTATTGTATAATTTAATTAGAAGGACATCAACTCATTGCTTTCCGAGTTGTTTCTTAATTATTTGCAGTAATTAAGATTACTTCTTTTACTATATATATTTATACTTTATTTTAGTCATTTTGAGAAAAAACTAGAATATATTAAAAGATTTTTGAAATTTAATCAATTTAAGGTTAAAGTAAAGATTATTTTTGTATAATTGTTATAAATAAATCACTTATGCAGATGTATAACAATTGGTTAGTTTATCTCCCTGTCAAGGAGAAGGTTGCGAGTTCAAATCTCGTCATTTGCGCCATTAATCAAAAAAAAATCAAATAATAATAATTATATCCTATAAATAAAAATAAAATAAAGGATACATAATATGAGACTTAAACATATAACTGGTAAAGCTAATTTTAGAGATACTAAAGTTACAAGAGATAGAGTAATATCTTGGTTAGAAAATCAACAAGAACTGAAATCAGGTGTAATTAAAAATGCAGATTTAATTAATGCTGTATGTACAAAGGTTGCTGTAGCAGCTGGAAAAAAGATGACCAAAGGTAAATATACTATTACGGCTGCAGATATAAAAAAATTAGATACAAAAGATTTCACAATCGAAAATTTAACTAAATCAAATTATAAAAAACTATTTGGTAAAAATGGTGGGGGTAAACCAAATTCTAAAGTAAATTTAGAGGAACCTGAAGAAAATACAATATCATTAGAAGATAGAATACAATTAGATACCTATGAGTTTAATGAAATTTATGAAGAAGGTTTTAATGTATATGATAAAGATGGTAACTCATATGCACCAGTTGAATTATCTGATGATGGTGGATTTAATGTAGATAATGGTGATGAAGAAATTTTTATGAAGATGGGTACATTATATAAATTTGATAAAAATGGTAAACGTGGTTAATTTTTTGTAAAATAATTTATAGAGTTACCAAAGATGAAAGGTGCTCCAGAGTAGATGACAAGTATCTTGCATCCATTGTTTAATCTTTTTGATTATAAACTTTGTCTTAGCCGTACATATAATTATACGATGGATAATGAAAATTATCCTAGCTATAAATTTAATATTAATTTAAGCTTTAATATGTTATAATAAATTTGAAACATAAGTAAAGAATAGTAAATATTGTTACTCTCTGAATTCTTTACTTTATGTTTAATTCAGATTACCTTAAAGTATTCTTAGGAATTTTTTAAAGTGGTCTAAGTTTTTAAAGGTTTCTAATAGACCGTGGGATTCCACTAACCTAGGCAATAGGTGGAACGACTGACACGAAAATCCATTTGAAACTTTTTCCTAATAATTTCTGAGCTGAAGGAAATTATTAGGGTTATTCGTTCAATTATTTAAGTATTTTTTAAGAATATTTAAACCATCGAACTCATACGAGGTAAAAATTAAGAAAACTTTAATCCCATTAATTTAAGATTAGGTCAGTTCTACTATTAGTCGACAGATAGGGTTTTATTGACTATGTGTATATTCTGTACTGAAGCGGTGGACAAAAATTCAAATTCACCCACCTTTTTATCAAAAACTCTTGACATTATAATTGTATTATGGTATAATTACATATATTAAAAAAGAAAAGAGAAAATAAAAATGAAACCATTAACATTAGATGAATTAGATAACTTTGAAATAGCAATGAATTATGTAACCATTTCAGCATATGCAGGGTCTACAGATTTACATGAGACATTGAAAAAATTACCATCACAATTTAAACGGCTTATGAAAGATATAAAAAAAATAGATAAATCTTTCACTCCTGATAAAATACAAAGGATAGTAGAACTGTCTGGTAGTAAAAAACCGGCACCTGCAGTACAAAGATTCAGAAAATTTGATACATTTCAAAAAGAAGTAGCAAATCATATAAATGACGCTCATATGGAATTAACTTTAACATTAAAATTATTATATGCATTGAAACATAATACTGCTATTTCAACTATTAATCTATCATTTAACGAATTACTACATTCCGTAGAAATTTCTACTCATAATAAAAGACAATTAAGAATTTTTAACAAATTTAGAAATATATTAGTTCATACTAATTCATATATTGTATTTACTGCAATGTCTGCAGAGTGGATGGATGATTTTAATGTGGTTATTTCAGATTTAGCGTATTTTGTAGAAGATGTAAAGATGGAGTATAAAGATGGGTTAATGTCACTATATCATGCTATAAATGATATTATGGAGACACCATAGGAAATTAATCCTATAAGGTGTTTAGAATATCTAATGTCTCTTTTGCATTGTTAGTGATAGATGGTTTAGATTCATCAAATATATAAATTAATTTATATTTGTCAAGTCCAATTATATCACCATATTTTATTGATAATTTATCTGTATAATCTTTGATATTGATATTATCTATTTGTTGCTTTGCATCAATGATTTTATCTTGATGTTCTAGAAATTCATCTGTAATTGATTCAATTGTTTTCTTTATCCAAGCATCTTCATTTTTAATTTCCTGAAATTGCTTTGCCTGTTTTAATCTCTGTTCAGTAATAACTTTCTTTTTATTATATTTGATCTGTTCTTCAATAGATAATTCTGGTTCATGATTATCTATTAAGTCACATTTTTGTTTTTCCATCATAAACTTGATCTTTGTTACTTGTAATCTACCACCATCGGGTCTTTCTTTGATAGGCTCATAACTAACTTTAATATCAGATTTGTTATTAATTTCTTTGACAGCTTTCTTTAATATATTTTGATTAAATATAGACCAAACTCGTTGTGAATATTCACTAACATTAATCAAATCCATTAAAATATTTAAATCAAATTGTTTTACATTGATACCTTCATAATCTTTGAGTAATTCATATAGTAATTTTGAATATTTTGATTTCATTGAAAATTGAATAGTCAAAAACATTTTTGAAAAATATTTTTTAACATCAATAAATCTTTTTATAATTGTATTTGAAATAGCTAATTTGATTTTTTTCTTTTCAGTTTTTTTATGTTTTGACACTCTTATTTCTTGAATAAATCTAGTAATAATCATTTCATCAATATCTTTATTTTTACCAATACTATTAATTATAATTTTTATATCTGATAATAAATCTAATTGTTCAATAATTTCACTATATTGATTATTATTGTATTTCTTTAACATATTATTGAAATCATTTAATGCAAATTCAAAAAATGTCGATGATTGTGATTCATCTATTTCTAATTTATGTTTTCCAATTTCTTCCCTCACTTTATAAAACATAACATTTACAAGATCTATTTGTAGCGCCGACATTTTGTAAATATTTAGTTCTTTTTTTACCTGCTGTGTAAAAACAACTTGAGTTAATTCACTTGGTTTATTAAGTTCTAATTTTTCAATATTCATTTGTGGTATCCTTTTTATAAATTATACATTTTTATTTATATGTAATATGTAATAAAATCAATATTATTGAAGTTATAACATTGAAAAAATAGTTTTAGTATAACCACAAAACAATATTGATTTTCAAGCGATACCACAAACCAATATTGATTTCATAACCATTTACCACAAACCAATA
>Ga0256827_10000418_pt1 | contig 26472 bp, 29 predicted proteins | sample CV84metaG_FD_185977 | JGI IMG/M metagenome (GOLD analysis project Ga0256827, IMG submission 185977) | Hydrothermal vent microbial communities from East Pacific Rise, Pacific Ocean - CV84 | ecosystem: Environmental > Aquatic > Marine > Hydrothermal vents | place: Pacific Ocean: East Pacific Rise...
TGGTATTGGTTTTGTGTTAGTTGGTTTATATTTTACTTTACAAGCTATGATATGACCAAAAGCTATGCTTTGTCCTTTTACTGCTAAATGTAGAGAAAAAATGGGATGTAAATCTGGAAAATAAAAACTTTTTATAACCTTTGTGATTAAAATATTATAAAATCATAAATTATGACGATAGAATTATTTAATTTAATTAATTTTTCTTTACAAAAGATAAAAAACAATTAAACTATTTATAGTTAATAAAATAAAAATTCACTGAAACTATGATGGAAAATAGTGGAGAATAATTATTTTTATTATAAAAGTTAAAAAATTGGGTGGAACCGTTCTTTTCAAGAACCCCAAGAAATTTGTACAAATCTCAAATTTCTTGGGGTTTTATAGTTTTTAAAATTTAATTAAATTTTATGAAGAAAGCATTAATAATTATTGATTTTATAAATGATATAATTTCTCCCGAATGAAAATTGGAAGGGAAGTGATATGTTAAATTTGCCATTGAAAATAATGTAATAGAAAATACAAATAATAATATAGCAAAATTTAGAATAAATTGAGATTTAATAATTTTTGTAAAAATTACATTTAAAGAAAATTATTCAAATCAACCAAAAAATTCACCACTTTTTTGAAAAGCTAATGAGTTTGGAATATTTAAAGAAAATTCTGAGTGAAATCAATTCTATGAAAAACTAAATATTTTAGAAAAAGATATTATTCTAAATAAAACAAGAGTAAGTACATTTTATCAAACAGAATTAGATAATATTTTAAAAGAAAATAATATTTCTGATTTATATTTTTGTTGAGTTGCAACAGATTTAGCAATTGAATCTGCTGTTAGAGATTGACATGATAGAGATTATAATTGCTTTGTTTTAAAAAAATGTTGTGCAGCATCAGATATTGAAACACATAAAAATTCTATAAAAAATTTAGAAAAAATAAGTAAAATAATTTAATTAATTATGGAAATAGAATATAAATTTAATTATAGATTTAATCCAAAATCTAATAGATTAGAAAATTATAATTATTCTGAAAATTGATGATATTTTATCACAATTTGTACAAAAGATAGGCAGAAATATTTTGGAGAAATTATAGATGGTGAAATGATTTTGAATGAATATTGAAGAATTGTGGAGAAATATTATTATGAAATTCCTGATCATTTTGATTATGTTATAATTGATGAGATTGTGATAATGCCAAATCATATTCATTTTGTGATTTTTATTAATAAAGATGTAGGAATTATTAATAGAGATGTAGCAGTGCTACATCTCTACAATGATGATAATAATTTGGAAAAAGAATATTTTTCGAAAATTTCACCAAAGAAATGAAGTATTTGAACAATAATTAGATCATTTAAATCTATTTGTACAAAAGAAATAAATAAAATACAAAATAATATATTTTTTGCATGGCAAAAGAATTATTATGATAGGATTATAAGAAATGAAGATGAATTAAATAGAATTAGAAAGTATATTTTTGAAAACCCATTAAAATGGGAATTAGAAAAAGATAATGAACAATGAATTTTTATATAGAATTATAAAAATAAAAATGTAGAGATGTAGCACCGCTACATCTAAATAAAATAACAAAAGATTTTAAAATTAACAAAAAAATATTATGACAACAAAAGTAAAAATGAAAGACATAGTAAATTTATGTCAAAACAGAGGATTTGTTTATCCTGGGAGTGAAATTTATGGAGGATTGGCTAATTCTTGGGATTATGGTCCATATTGAGCTTTATTAAAAGACAATATTGCAAACCTTTGGAAAAAAGAATTTATCCAAAAAAGAACTGATAATATGCTGATTGATGCATCATTAATTATGAATCCAAAAGTTTGGGAGGCTTCATGACATGTTGGAGGTTTTGCTGATCCATTAATGGATTGTAAAGAATGTAAAGCTAGATGGAGAGCTGATAAACTTATTGATAATAAAATTGAAGCTTGAGAAAAAGAACCAGAAAATTATGCTGGTGATAAAACTGAAACTAAAGAATTAGACAAAATGGTTATAGATATGTGAATTGAATGTCCAGATTGTAAGTGAAAAAATTTCTCTGAAATTAAGAAATTCAATTTAATGCTAAAAACTCATCTTTGAGTTACTGAAGATTCAAGTTCTGTTGCATATTTAAGACCAGAAACTGCTCAAGGGCAATTTGTAGATTTTGTAAATGTTGCAAGAAGTTCAAGAAGAAAATTACCTTTTGGTATTGCACAAGTAGGGAAGAGTTTTAGAAATGAAATCACTCCAGGTAATTTTATATTTAGAACTAGAGAATTTGAACAAATGGAAATTGAATATTTTGTTACTCCTTGAGAAGATGATGAAGCATTTAAAATGTGGAAAGAAAATTCTAAAAACTTCTTTGAAAAAACAATTTGATTAAATCCAGAAAATATTAGATTTTCACCAATTAAAAAAGAAGAATTACCTCATTATTCAAAAGAAGCAGGAGACTTTGACTATCTTTATCCATTTGGTTGGGGAGAAATTGAAACTCTAGCAAATAGAACAGATTATGATTTAAAAGCACATATGACAGCTTCTAAACAAAATTTAAGCTACTTTGATGCAGTTAATAATAAAAGATTTTTACCTTTTGTAATTGAGCCAGCAATGGGTCTTTGAAGAATTACTCTAGCAGCAATTTGTGGTGCATATACTGTTGATGAAGAAAATGAAAGAACATATCTAAAATTTGAACCAAGAGTTGCACCAATAAAAGTTGCTGTTTTACCAGTAGTTAAAAAAATCTGAGATTTAGGAAAAGAAATTTATTCTCAACTTTCAGAAGATTTTTTATGTGAATATGATGAAGTTGGATCAATAGGGAAGAGATTTGCCAGAATGGATGAAATCTGAGTACCATTTTCTATCTCAATAGATTCTACTAATTATGATGAATGAAATGTTACAGTTAGACACAGAGATTCTATGGAACAAGAATTAGTAAAAATAAGTGAATTGAATGATTGGTTGAGAGGGAGATTGAGATAATTTAAAAAACTTTTGTAATCTAACTAAATTTATAATATAATTTAGTTAGATTATTTTTTAATGATAAAAATTATGGCAAAAAAAACAATACTACATACATCAACACTTGAAGAAGAAAGAGATATTAATACTGATTATTATAAATTTCAACAATCATTAGATGATTTTCAATATAATGCAATACAGTATATTTTAAATAATATGAATAAAAGAGTTATAAATATAATGACAGATAAATGACAAAAAATTGAAGAAATTAGAGATAGTTTTGACATTGTTTTAAATTCATGAAATTTTATTAGTAAAAAAGATTGAACAAGATTAATAAGATACTTAAAATGAAGTGATGATTTTTGAAAAGAATTATTTAAATATATTGAAAAGCAATCTAATATATGAAAATGAAAAATTATAATAGAATTTCTATTAAGTATTGTATTACATTGAATATCATATATTAAATGACAAGAAAATGCAATAACTTGATATTGAAAGTGATTTAAAGAATTATGAGAAAAAATTTTAGATTATGAAAATCAAACAATTACACCTGAATTTAAAGATACATTAATAAAATATGTAGAATTAAAAACATTAAAATAAAAACCTACAAAAAAAAATAAAATTTAGAAAAGTTTAGCAAATTTGCTAAACTTTTTATTTTATTTTTTTATAAAAAATTAAATTATATATTAATATCTAATTGTAATTATTATGATTACAATAACATTAAGAATTGATGAAAGTTTGAAACAAGAACTCCAAGAAATAGATAAAATCTGGGATTAATTTTAAATCAATTAATGAATTTGAATATAGAGATTTTATTAAAATTTGATTTAATTATTAAAGTGATTATTCTTAAAAAGTATTTTATTTTGAATTAATAATAATTATGATTGAGGCAAAAGAAGGTTTTTTTGATAGGGTTGAGCAGAGTTTTGATATATTTAAGGGGAACTTTAAATCTATTTTTCTACCATTATTTATTTGGGGGATTATATTTGTAATATTGATAGAAACTATTATTAATTTAATTTTTTTAAATTATTTGGAATCATTAAAAGATATATCTATTTTAAATATAGAAGTTTTTTGAAAGTTTTTTGAAGAATCTATTTTAAATCATAATTTTATATGGTTATTTATTTGAATTATATTTTTTGTGTTATTTAATGTAATATTGGTATTACCATTTGTAATTGCTACTATTAAATCTACTAGTGATTATTACTTAAGTAATAAAAAAAGTAATTCTATTTCAAATATATTATATGGTTTTAAAAATTTATTTAATTTATTTAAAATATATTTTTTTAAGTTTATTTATATATATTCAATTCCTATAATATTATTCTTCGTTTGAATTACATTATTTTCAATTTTTAATATATCTGAAGTATTAATGAATTTTATACTTAATGATATTGATAAATTAGATTTATCCTTATTAAAAGAATATAATATTCCATTACAATATTTTTATATATTAATATTTTTTGTATTCATTTTAGTAATCTTATTAATTTTTTGTATTTCCATGCTGCCTATTATTATTTATAAAAAAATTAAATCTAGTTTTATTATATTTTGAGCAATTGATAAAAATGATTATTCAAAAAATAATTTTAATAAGTCTATAAATATCACTAAATGACAATGATGGAGAATTTTATGAAATTTATTATTAATAGGTATTATTATATATTTTATTTCTTATTTTATTCTTGATTTTTCTTCTAAATTTAAAGAACCTTTAATTGATAAAGTATATATCTGAACTTTTTCAGAATTATCTGAAAATATAGTTATAGAAGAAAATTGACAGGAAAATATTGCTCCAGTTATAAATAAATTAATTAAGTCAATTAATGGATATTCATATATTAATCTATTTATATGAATATTAGAAATGATTATAAAGACTATACTAGCAATTTTTTTACTTATATTTGTTTATCTGTTTTATAAAAGACTAGAATTAGAATCCGAAATAGAATTATGATTTAAAGAAAGTACAACAGAATTATAAGAATTAGATAGCCTTAATTATATATTCAAAATAAAAACAGATACTTTATTAATTTAAAATATCTGTTTTTATTTTTTAGTATGTTTTATTTATAAAATCATTTCTAAAAAATTTTAATCTTTTAATGATTATTTTATAAAGGGTTATTTTTTTTCTGATAAGTACTGTTTTATTTCATTTATCTTCTAATACTTCTTTTTTAGAATTAATTTTTCAAATTAACTTTTCAAATAATTTTATTTTAGAGATTAAATCTAATTGTTTAAATTTATCTTTTAATGTTAGTTGATTTATTTTTACATCGATTTTTTTATAAACCAAAGTTTTTATTTTTTTATTAATCAAAGAATTATGTTCTTTTATTGTTTCTTTTAAATTAGCTACTTTATTTTTAATAATTGCTTCTTTTTGGATTCCTGAACTTTCCAAATTAAAATTAGTATTAATTAAACTTAAATCTTCTTTTATGAAATTTGTATATTCTTCATATTTTTCAATTTTAACAAATTGTAGTAATTTTTTATATATTTCTCTTTCATTATTCAATAATTTTTTTATTGTTTCTTCAGTATTTTTTAACTTTTTTGATCTAATTAATAATTGTTGATTTAGCTCATCTTTTGTTTTTTTATATTCTAAGACTAGCTTATTTAATTCATTTTTTTCTTTTATGTTAAGATTTATTTTAAAAAAATGAATTATAGATGTTTCTTTTTTTAAAATTTCTAATTCCTTACTAGTTTCAACTTTCTCTTCTTCAATTTCTTTTACCTCTAATTTAAGTTCTTTTATGGTTTTTGTTTTATCTATTTTTATCTCAGTAAAATTTAAATTTCAAGTACTAGAAAAAGTAGTATTTGAAAATACTACTAATATTATTAAGTATAATGTATTTATAATATTTTTTTTCATGTTTTTTAAAACTAGAGAATCAATTAAATAAGTTTTTTGGCTTTAACCCTAAATAGCTAAGATTCTCTTAGTTTCTATATAATAATATATTATTATAGTATTATTACAATAGTTTAATGTGAATTTTAAGTGAAGAGATGACTAAAAGTATATTTTAAAACTAAATCATTTTCATATATCTGACTTTATTTCATAATTCCAATCGTGTCTTTCAATTATTTTTTCAACTAAACTTAATCAAACTCAAATTCACCTTTTTTCAGCATCTCAAGATTTTTCTTTTTTTCATTGATAAAATTTTTCTGTTAAATATCCTGTTTCATTTTGAGGAATTCAATTTCAATTATCAAAGAAATCAATATATTTTTTTGTTATATTTATTTTCAGTATACTTCAATTTCATGCATATTTTAAAAAGTTTCATATTATATTGTGTAAAACTTGTTTAAGAAGATTTTCATCAAAAATAATTATTAAATTTTCATCTCAAACTATTTTTATTCTTTGCCTTGTTTCTTTTAATCTTTTTTTATGAGTTTCAACAACTTGCTTTATAATATCAGATATATTATGTTCTTTTTTATTGATGTCTAATTTTTGATTTTCGAATTTCTCATAATTCATAATTCTATTAACTAATAAAATTAATCTATTCATTTCATCAGTTATAGCTGATAAATTTTTCTTATCTAATTTTATAATTCAATCAGTTATTCATTCTAAATAGCATGAAATTGAAGTTATAGGGGTTTTTAATTCATGGGATATATCTGCTAAAAGTCTTGATCTTATTGTTTTTTGAACATTTAATTTATTATTTAATCAATTGATTGCAGATATCAATAATCATATTTCATCTTTTTTTTCATATTCTATTATTATATTTTCTTTTCATGGTTTTAATTTTTTAATTTGTCTAGTAGCTTCCTTTATTGGTAGTATAGTTTTTTTAGCAAAATATCATATAAGAATACTTAATATAATAATAGTTAATAAATTTGTTATTAATATTCACTTTGTTAAGTTTTTAATAAATTTATATTCAGGAGAATCTCTATCTTTAATATTATCTATTATTTTAGTTAAATTATCATTTGGAACTAATTCTTCTATATATTTAGATGAAATTCATGATTTATCAAGATATTTTACTACAATATTTCTATTTTCTTTCTGATTTAGAGGTATATTTCAATTATTATTTTCAAGTAATTCAAAAAATTCAATATCTGGATCAGAAAAAATATCATCTATTTCATCTGCTGTTTGTTTCTCTATTATTTTATTTATATAGTCAATAGTAATTGAATTCTTTGTTTCAATCTTTTCAGATAAATATATATTAAGAAAATTACTATAAAAGGCATAAAAGGCCACAATATTTATTGTAGCTACAATAAATATTGTAAACAAAATTACAAGTAAAAATTTTCTAGTTAAAGACATTTTTTTAATAAGTTATTTAATTATATAATTTATATTAAAGAAATTTTGAAATATAAATTATTTTCTTTTTTAAATTAGATATTTATTTATTTATTTATTTATTTATTTAATCTATATCACTCTCATCTAATTGTTAAAATTATATCATCTCATGATTTAATTAATTTTTTCCTTAAATTCTTTATATGTGTATCAAGTGTTCTGTCATAGATATATTTATCATATCACAAGACTTCAGTCATTAACATTTCTCTTGATAAAATTTTTCAATTGAATGATATTATTTTTACAAATAGTTCATATTCATTTTTTGTTAAATTTATTATTGAGTCTTTTATAAGTACTATCTTTTTATTAAGATCAATTATTATATCTTTATAAGTTAGTGTATTATTATCTTCTATGTTTTTTTCTATTTTTGTAGATCTTTTTAATATAGACTTAATTCTTGCAAGCAGTTCTCTTGGAGAGAATGGTTTTGCTATATAATCATCTGCTCAATTTTCAAGTCAGCTAATTCTATCATATTCACTATCTCTAGCTGTTAACATTATTATAGGTATTTGAGAAAAAATTCTAAGTTCTGAACATATTTCCATTCAACTTTTTTTTGGCAAATTTATATCTAATATAATTAAATCGGGCTTACTGTGTTTTATTTTTTCTATAGCTCATCATCATGAATGATATAAAATTATTTCATAATTTGAATTTTCTAAATATAGCTTTAATGAGTTAGATATTCATATATCATCTTCTATTATTAAGATTTTTTGCATATTTTTTATTAAAAAAGTATTTTTTTATTTTAACATAGTATAAATTTAAATTTTTTTTTATCAAATAAATTTGCAATATTTATTTTTTTTTATAAAATCAGCTTGTTTTTAGAAATAAAATTATATTTCTAATTGTATAATTATTTTTTATGTATTAATATATATTAATATCAAAGTAATTAAAATTTATTTGTTTAATATTTAGAATATGGCTTTTGGTCCAAAAAAGAAACACTCTAAAGTAAGATCTAAAAGAAGAACTTCAAACTGGGTTAATTTAGTTGCAAAAAAACTAAAAAATAGAGTAATGTTAAATTCTGAAGGTAATGGTCTTGCTCATTTTGTTAATGAAGATGGAATGTATAAAGGTAGACAAGTTATTGCTAAAAAAACTAAAAAAGTATCTACAACAAGAATATAAAAACATAAGAGGTATATCTATATATAAGTATATCTTAATATGCTTTAAAGTTATGTAGGACCTTTCTATGAAAGGTCTTTTAGTATTGTTATTAAAAATATTTATAAATTTATAACTTTATATAAAAAAATGAATGTGATTACCTCTAGGAAGAAAACAAGAAAGTTTCTATTTCAAAAATTATTTTCAGATACATATATTGAAAATGATATAGATTTGTTCAAAAAATCATTTATGATTAAAAGTTTTGAATGAAATTTAGATGAAAAATATTTATCTGAAATGAATGAATTAGTTAAAGAAAAACAACCTGAACTAATTGAATTGTTAAAAATTTATGCTCCAAAGTTTTCTCCAGAGAAAATGGATTTAACATATGTATTACCTATATTTATTTGAGCAACTGAAATGCTATATTTCTCAGAGGAAATACCAGCAAAGGTTAGTTTAAATGAAGCAGTAGAGATTTCAAAAACTTATTGAACAGAATCATCAAAAAGAATTGTTAATTGAGTTATGAATGCTTTTTATAAAAATTTTGAAGAAACCAAAATAAAATTAGAAAACATTGAAAATAAAACTGATTTTTCTTTCTTTGATAAGAATAAGGTAATAAAAAAATAATTAAAGTTTATCTTTAATTATTTTTTTATTATTTGTAAATGGCAAGGATCCCAGGAATTGCACCTAGGCTTTTCGGGGTCGGAATCCGAATACTCTTCTAATTAAGCTAGATCCTTTTAATATTAAGTTTATTAATTATAATAAGAATTTCTTATTATCAAAATTTTATTTTGATTTTTTGATTTATGTAAGTAAACTTTAATTTATCTACATGATAGAATAAATAAAAAATATATACTTATTAACTAAAAAAACATGATACATAAAGAAAAACATCAAGAAGAAATTGATAATTTAGATATTAATTCGTTGGCAGTAAATAATTTAGATAATAGAAAAACTTGAATAATTATCTGACAAATAAGAGAGAAAATATTTAATATATATGAGAATAATAAAGAAATAAACATAAAAGATAAAAATATAACAGATATTATCGATATATTAAAATTACCTCTACATATTGAAAAAGAATTCGAGACTATATCAGAATTAATTAATTATATTATTAGTTTAAAATTTATTAATATTGAAGATTTCTTCTTAAATAATGAAATTCAAAAAGAAGATTTTTTAAAATGAGCTAAGCTCTTTTTAACTAAAATTAAATAATAAAACTACTAATAAAATTAATTTGATTTTTATTAAAAAACTATAATAATACTTAAGGTAAAATTTTAATTTAATAAAAAATATAATATGGCAAAAACATATATTGATGGTACTAGTTGTAAAGCTATTAATGGACAATTTGGAGAATTTTTTAATATAAGTATAAATATTGAGAAATTACAACAGTATGCAAATGAAAAAGGTTATGTTAATATGACTATGAGTAAAAGAAGGGAAGTAGGTCAATATGGAGATACTCATTATCTTACACTTAATGAATATAATCCTGAAAATAGTTCTAATAATAACTCTAATTCAAATAATTCTTCAGAATCTAATTCTGATCAAATTAATCCAGAAGACTTACCATTTTAATTTTAAAAGACTTATATTTGATACAGTTATTATTAAATATTAATTATAAATAATGAAAAATAAAATAAATAAAATTCTAAAAGAAATAAGAAGTAAAAAAGAAGAATTATCCGTTGAATATAAAAAGATAAAAGGGAAGTATTGATTTAATATTGAGTGAAAAAAAATAGTTTGGAATACAAAAGCTAAAAAAAAATTAAAAAAATTAAAAAAACCAATATTAGATACTATATTTTGAACATGATTTAGAGAATTTATTTCAATTCCATTTATTTGGTTAATGCTTATTCCTGCTTTTTTATTAGATATATGACTTTTTATTTATCAAAATACAGCAATTAGATTATACAAGATACCTCTTGCCAAAAGAAGTGATTATATTATTTTCGATAGAAAAGAACTTGCTTATTTAAATGTTATCCAGAAGTTAAATTGTATTTATTGTTCTTATTTTAATGGTTTAATGCAATATAGTGTTGAAGTTGCAGGTAGAACTGAAAAATACTGGTGTCCAATAAAACATGCAAGAAAAAAACTAGGTTCTCATGATTGGGAGGTGTTTTTTGCAGAATATGGTGATTCTGAATGATTTAAAGAAACTTTTTGTAATTTAAAAGCATTTGATAAAATAAAAAAATAGAAATATTAATTTTAATATTTCTATTTTTTTATTACATAATATCACTTCAAGCAATTAATTTTTTTTCTCTTGCTTTAGACGAGTTTCATTCTAAATCTTCATTTAAATATATCAATTTAGAATTATTATGAGAACCAATATTTCAAAGAGTTTCAATTCTTGATGAATCAAGAAGAAAGTTTAATATTCATTTAGCATCTAAGCTATCATCAGCACTTTTAATCATATCAACAGATTCCTTAAATCATTCTGCAATTTTTAATCTTTGTCCAGCCATCCCCTCTCAAAGAAGTATTTTTGAATCTCTTTCAGCCTCTGCTTCTTTTACTTGCATTATTTTTTTAGCTTCAGCTTCATTAAAAGCAGCTTCTTTAAATTTTTCTGTTTCAACAACTTTATTCATAGCATGCATAACAGTTGAATCAAGTTTTACATCTCTTACTTGTATAGAATCTAAAACATAACCAAATTCTTTTAATTTTGCTCTTAATTGCACCTCAATTTCTTTACCTAATTCTTCTCTTTTTGAAAAAATTTCTTTATGAGTAAAAGAAACCATCATTCATCTTAATTGTTCATCAATTGCTGCTCTCATCATTGTTCTAGGATCATCAATAGAATATACAGATTTATATATATTTCATTTTCTTGTATCAATTTCTTCATCATTTACATAATAAATAACATTTAATCAAACATAGGCAGTAACATTATCATGAGTTACTCATTCTACTTCAACAGAAAAGTTTTTTCTAAAAAGATCTTGCTTAACAGTTGTTGTAACAAAAGGAACTACAAAATTTAATCATTGTCTTAGTATCCCAGTAAATTTACCAAATACCTCTTTTGTTCTAACTGTATTTGGGCTTATCATCTTTACTCAAGCAAAGAATAAAATAATAAAATAACCTATTCAAATAACAAATAATCATTCATTAGCTAAACCTAAAGATAAGAGTAGCAATCAGATTATGATTTCTATAGTTAATATAATACTTCACATAATATAAAAATATTAAAAAATAAGATAATAATTACACAGCACATTTATATTTTAACATAAATATATTTTAATACAAAACTTTTTTATTTTTTTAAAACCTTATTTTATTTATCCCCTTATCTTATATTTATATTTTTTATTAGATTTGAGTCATAATTTATTTCAGAGTTTTGAACTTTTTCTAAATATTTAAGAACAACTTCTTCCGATGAATATTTTTTATTTAAATTGTAAATTCAACTAATATTTCAATCCTCTTCTTTTCAAGATAAAATATGTATATAATTATCTCAAAAAATATTTAATAAATTATTATGTATTTTATCATATATTTTTTTATTTTCATCTCTATAATCAGCATAATTTATCGATAGTATTCCATTTAATCATAGTAATTCTTTTATTACTATAAAAAAGTCTTTTTTTGTAAAATAATCTGGTATTTTTCAATTTGCTCAATATACATCTAATAATATTAAATCATATTTATTTTTCTTTTTGTTTTTCAATATATTTATAGCTTCAAAAGCATCCATGATAAAAAAATTACTTGTTTTTACTAACATTTCTTCTTTTGCTATTTTTAACATAGCCTCATCAATTTCTATTCAGGTTATATTTATTCAAGAAATATAATCTTCTAAATATTTAGCAAATGCTCATCATCAAAATCATATTATAAGAACCTTTTCTGGAATACTATTTATAAAACCTCAGAGTAAACATTTAGAAATATATGTACTATATGATCTTTTTTCAATTATATCATACCAAGAATAAATTATTTTTTCTCAAGAGTCTGTTATAATATTGACTAAAATTTCTCAGTCTATATTCTCAACTTCAATAGGTTTTGAATAAAATTGTGAATTATATTTATTTAACATTTGTGTTAGTATTAATTTTTAAAAATAAAGTTTTTTTACTAAAAAAGTATTCATTTGAAATGAATACTTTTAATTAATAGAAATTATATAAAATAGTCCAGATCAAATAATAAATACAATTAAACCTATGACTTTTATATTTGTTTTATTTAAAATAGTTTTTATTAATTTATGAGTTGTCTTTGGAAATAATGACATAAAAATTCATTTTACAAAGGCTAAATATCAAAGTATTAATATAATATAATTTTCTATTAAATTGTATTCTTTAAATATTAATATAATAATTGCTCAAATTATTAAAAATAAGTATCCTGATAGAAGTACTGAAATTTTTGATTTTAAGAATATTTTAAGAGTTCTTGAATAATATTTAGAATTAAAAAGAAATCCTAATCATAATGTTATATGTAATACTGATAAAACCTCTAAAATTAAGATATCTATTATAGTTAAATCCATAATGTTGTAATTAGATAATAATATATTTAAATATTAACTATAATAAGGTAAAAATCAAATTTTTTACTTATTCTAATTATTATAGAAAAAATAAAATAATAATATATTTTTAATATATTATTATTTTATTTTCTTTTCTCATTTTTAAATTTTTTATTTCTTTTTTTGTTTTATTATTTTTTCAATTTATAAATTTTATTATCTCGTTTATATTTGATTCTGAAAGACCTATTGTTGATTTGTTATTTGAAATAAAAAATGTATATCTAATTATTTCTTTTTGTAAAAAATAAGATAAATCATTGAAGTCAGATATATAAAAGTACCCATAAATATTAAGTGTGTTTATTTTGTATTTTTCACTGTTAAATATTAATATTCACTGTTCTTTTATAAATTTTTCAACTTCAATATCTATATATTCTTTTAAATCTTCAAAATATTTTAAAGTTTTTAATATATTTTTTTTATAATTTGAATTAACTCTTTTGAATTTAGGTATTATTTCATTTCTTAAATAATTTCTTGTGTAATTATTTTCTAAATTACTGGAATCTATAAAATATTTTAATTTATTAAAGTCTAAATATTCCAGAATATCTTTTTTTTCTATATTTAAAAGTGGCCTAAATATTCATCATTCTAATTTATTATTTAATGAATTAGGATTTGAAGACTCTCTCATATTAATAAGTCCTGTTAATTTACTTCATCTATTTAAATTAAAATAAAAAGTCTCTATTTTGTCATCTAAATGATGAGCTGTCATTACTTTATTTGTTTTATAAATATTACATATTGCCTCAAAAAATTGGTATCTTTTTTCTCTTGCTAATTCTTCAAAACTTTTACTTGGATATAATTTTGAAATTTTTTTAAAATCACATGAGGCAGTTTCAAAAGAGATATTATTATCTTTCGAAAGTTGTTCTAGAAATAATTCTTCGGTATCAGTTCCAATTCTTGTCTTATGATTAAAATAACAAACGACTAAATCTTTTTTATATTTTGATTCTAGTATTTTATATAATAAGAACATAGAATCTGGTCAAGCTGAACAAGCAAGTATTATAGGCTGATTGTCACTATAGTATTTTCATAAAAATTGTTCTATATTTATCATTTTTTTTATATAAAAGCTATTAATTAAAATTATTTTCATTAAGTAAATCATAAGATTTATTGAAAATTTTATCTTTTAATATATCCATTTCATCATTGCTAAATTTTGATAAAACCCAATCTGAAACTTCATAATTTTCATTATATCAAATTCATATTTTTAATCTTTTGAAATCTTGTCAAAAATGTGAAATAATACTCTTAACTCAATTATGTCAGCCAGCACTTCATTTATCTCTAAATCTAATTTTTCAAAATTCAAGACTTAAGTCATCATATATAATAAAAATATCTAAAATATCTATTTTGTAAAAGTTAGATATTTTTTTTATACTATCTCAACTTAAATTCATATAAGTTTGAGGTTTTAATAATATTGTTTTTTCTCAATTGAACATTCATTCGGATACCTCTCATTTAAATTTTGATTCATCTTTGAAATCTGAAAAATTATTTTTTCAAAGAAAAAAATCAAGAAACATAAATCAAATATTATGTCTTGTTTTTTCATATTTTTTTCCAGGATTTCAAAGTCACACTAATAATTTCATTTAAATTAAAAAAAAGAATAAAGTAATTATTATTAACTACTTTAAATAAAAAGATATTTTAATCAAATAAATTTTCTTTAATATCAATCTCCATACTTAAATTTTTTATCTTTTCTTGCCCAGAACATACAATATTTTTATTCAATTCAAGATCCTTAATATTAATTTTACCAGGATATTGAAATTGATTAAGTACATATTTTATTGCATTCAATCTAGCTATTTTCTTATTATCAGATTTTATTAAAATCCAGGGAGCATATTCTGTATGAGTATTTTTTATATTATTATATTCAGCTAACGTATATTTTTCCCATAATTGTTGAGAAAACTGATCAATAGGAGATAATTTATATTGTTTTAAAGGATTTGTTTTTCTAGATTCAAATCTTTTGGCTTGCTCTATTTTACTCACAGAGAAATAGAATTTAATTAATTTAATTCAAGAATCCACTAACATTTTTTCAAATTTTGGAGTATCAATCATAAATTGATTATATTCTTCTTTACTACAAAATCACATAACAGGCTCAACTCATCATCGATTGTACCAACTCCTGTCAAATAAAATTATTTCTCATCAACTAGGTAGGTTTTGAATATATCTTTGAAAATACCATTGAGATCTTTCCAATTCTGTAGGTTTATTAAGAGCTATAACTTTTGCTGTTCTTGGATTTAAATGTTCCATGAATCTTTTTATTGTTCCTCATTTTCAAGCAGCATCTCTTCATTCAAAAATTATTAATAATTTTTTTCAAGATTCTGTTATATGTTTTTGTAATTTGACCATTTCAAGCTGTAGCTTTGCTAATTCTTTTTCATACTCTATTGTTGATGTTTTTTTACAAGTTTTTGTATATTCTTTTAATTTTTCTTCAGATAGATTTTTACATTTTTTATATTTCTTACTTACTTCTTTAACTACATCAATTAGTTTTTTATTATCTTCTTTTGATATTTTTTTTATATTTCTTATTAAATCATCGATATTATCACTAATTTCAAATAAATCTTTTTTATATTTTTTTTCTAGTTTATTGTTATTTTTTAAAATCAATTCAATCTTATTATCTAATATCTTTAAATTATCAACATCATTATTTTTTTTTAATAATGTAACTAAATTTCAAAGTTCTATTTTTAATACTTCAATATTTTGATTAGTAATTTTTTCATTATGATTAAAAACTTTGTAAAATAATTTTTCAGTCATATTTTTTTATGTTTAGTTATTAATTTAAATAATTTTCAATTAATAATATTATATCATTTTTTTATAAGCTTTTCAAATTATAAAAAAATAAAAGCTTGACTTAATATAAATAAAAATGTTTTATTTTCAAAAAAATATATTAATTACTTTTTAATTCATATATTTTTTATGAATTTCTTTTAATTTTTTATTTGTTACATGTGTATAAAGTTGTGTTGTTGTTATACTAGAATGCCCTAACATTTCTTGTATAGCCCTAAGATCTGCTCATGCGTCAAGTAAAGTAGTTGCAAAAGAGTGTCTTAATGTATGTGCTGAAATATTTTTTAAAATAAAAGCTTTTATTGCATATTTTTTAATCATTGTTGTTATGAAAAATCTTGAAAGTCTCATTTTTTCATCTGTCATAATTTCTATATTTTCAATTTTTACGTTATGTCTTATAAAAAGTGGAGATAAATGATCATGTCTTTTTTCCAAATAATTAGAGATTAATTGAGCAGCATTTTTTGTTATATAAACCACTCTAACTTTTCTTCATTTTCACCTAACAGCAAACTCTTTTCTTTTTAAATCAACATCTTTTATATCAAGAGAAGTTAACTCAGATATCCTAAGTCAAGTTGAATAAATCATTTCCATAATTGTAAGATCTCTTATTCATATTAAAGTTTCTAAGTTAGGTGTCTCAAATAATCTATTAAGTTCTTCTTTTGTTAAAAATTCTACTTGTCTATCTTCAGCCTTTATTAAATCAATTGCAGTTGCTGATAAAGATTGATGTCATTTTTTTTCTAGATATTTTAAAAAAGCTCTTAATGTTATCATATATGCATTAGCAGTTTTTACTGATATTCTTTTGCTGGCAACTTTATATAAATATTCCCTAAAATCATCAGTTAATTTTAATTTTATTTTTTCAACAGTAAATTCATAACTATTAATATTTTCATCTTCTAAAAAATCTATAAATTTATTTAAATGCCTATCATATTGTTCAATAGTTTTAGGAGATTTATTTTTTATAACTTCTAAATAATTTAAAAAGTTTTTATGTGCTTTAATGAAATTCATATATTTTTATTATTAAATGTTTTTCTATTAAATCAATAAGAATTATATCTTATAAATTAATTTTTTTCCATAAGTTTATTTTTTTTTAATCTTAAATCAATTAAAAAACTATAATAAACTCTATTATACTTAAAAATTAAAATAATATTGATTATTTTAATTTTTCTTTTTTATAGTCTTTTTTTTGCAAAATAACAAAATATATATAGAATAAATAAACTTAATTATTTATTTTTAGATTTTAAATAATTTTATTATTTTAATTTAAATTTTGGAAATTTATAATTAATTTATTTTATTAAATCAATTAAATTAATGGTAATTACACAAAAAGCAATAGATAATGAATTCTATAGAAATAAAATATCTAAATTATTAGATAAACTAAATATTAAACATAAAGAAATATCTATTTATGTGTTGGCTTTTATACATAGGTCAATAGTTAATGAGAGACCTGACTTAACTCCTGAACATAATGAAAGATTAGAATTTTTATGAGATGCTGTTTTAGAATTAGTTATTACAAATTTACTATATAAAGATTTTCCAGAAAAAAAAGAATGAGAATTAACAGACATAAGAAGTGCTTTAGTTAGATGAAAAAATTTAGCAAAAATAGCAAAAGATTTAAGTTTTTCTGAATATTTATTACTTTGAAAATGAGAAGAAAAAACATGAGGAAGAGAAAATCCATATATTCTAGCAAATACTGTAGAATCATTAATCTGAGCAATATATCTTGATTTAGGTATGGAAGAGGTAACAAAATTCATACTAGATAATATTTATACAACTCTTTTTAATATATTAAGAGATAATTTAACCAAGGATTATAAGACATTATTTCAAGAATATGCTCAAGCTTTTTATGATATAACACCAAGCTATAAAGTAATTTTTGAAGAATGACCTGATCATGATAAAAATTTTGAAGTTTGAGTTTATTTGGGTGATAAATTATTTTGAGAATGAAAATGAAGTAGTAAGAAAAAATGACAGGAAGATGCTGCTAAAATTGCATACAATAAATTAGTTAATAAATAAAAATTTATGATAGAAATAGGATTAGGAATAATTATATTTACAGATTTAATAATGTATTTAGTTTTTTTTGATGTAATATTATCTTGGTTGAATTTATTTTGATTAAATTGGAGGCCTATTTTTGTATCATCAATATTAGATCCATTATACAAAAATATAAGCAATATAATTCCTACAACATTTTGAATGTTTAAATTTGATGCACTTATAGTAATAATTTGTATTTATTTTATACAAGGGATACTTTTATCAAATATTCCTTGATTAGAAGAAGAGATTTTAAGATTAATTAATTCAATTTAAAATGATTAAGAAAAGCATTGATTACAAATTATTTCTATCTATACTTGCACTTATTGTTTTTTGAATGATAATGATATCATCTGTCTCAGTGTATTCTTCATTCAAATTAACTAATAGTTATGTGATAAAAGGTTTTATTGAAGAAACATATAACTATTTTTATGTAATAAGAAATATAAGTCATGTTATTATATCAGTAACTATTATATGATTATTAAGTAAATTAGATTATAGATTTTTTGAAAAATATATAAAAGTTATAGCTTGAATTATTTTAATTATGTTGTTTTATGTACTTATTGCATGAACTAATTTAAAATGAGCAAGTTGATGGATTAATATACCATGATTACCATCAATACAACCTACAGAGTTTTTAAAATTTGGTCTAATAATATTTTTAGCTTATTTTTTTAAAAATTATAAAAATTATTTATGAGATTTTAAAAAAGGATTTTTGCCATTTTTATGAATAATTTGAATTGTGGTTATTTTAGTATGATTACAACCTGATTTTTGAACATTAATGGTAATTTTACCAGTATCAATAATAATGTATTTTGTTACCTGAGCAAATCTTAAAAATTTAGCTATTTTTTGATTAATGTGAATATTTCTTATTGTATGAATTTACTCTTCTTGAAAATATGATAAAGAAACATGAAAAAGTTTAAACGGATTATGATACATAACAAAAAGAATTGATAATTTTTTAGCACCAAATGAAGAATCTATAAGTAATCAAACCATTAATTATCAAACAAAACAAGGTCTTATTGCAATATGAAGTTGATGATTTACTGGACTTTGATTCGGATGATCAATACAAAAATTTTGATATCTACCTGAAGTACAAGGAGATTTTATATTTTCAGTAATTGTAGAAGAATTAGGTTTTATTTGAGCTTTTATGCTATTGAATATATATTTATTTATTGCATATAGAGGTTTTTACATAGCTAATTATATTAATGATTTATTTGCAAAATATTCAGCCATATGAATAAGCTCCTGGATATTAATACAAGCATTTATAAATATTTGAGTTAATTTAAATATAGTACCTCTAACTTGAATAACTCTACCATTTGTCTCATATGGATGATCAAGTATGTTATCTCTTGCAATTGCTATTTGATTTTTACTTAATATATCAAGACATATAAATGATAAACCAAAATATTCTAGATCAATACATAATAATAATATATTTATAAGAAAATATAAATAATACTAATTGAATATTTTTAATATAAAAAAATGACAAAACACTTAACTCCAGCAATGGTTCAGTTCTATTATCTAAAAAAACAAAATCCTGATTGTATTTTATGGTTCAGAATGTGAGATTTTTATGAGATGTTTGATGAAGATGCTCATATTGCCCATAAAGTTTTGGGTATAAATGTAACAACTAGGAATAAAAATGCTGATAACCCTCAACCTTTAGCTTGAATACCTTATCATGCAAAAGATAAATATTTACCCATATTAGTTAATTCAGGTTATAAAGTTGCAATCACTGAGCAAATTAGTGATTCTAAAGCAAAATGAATAGTAAATAGGGAAGTAGTTAGAGTTATAACTCCAGCCACAATAAACTTAGAATGAGAAAGTTATATTAATATCGAAAATTCTAACAATTATATTGCATCAATAGTTGAAAAAGATTGAAGATATGCAATAAGTATTTTAGATCCTAGTAGTTCTGAATGGAAAACGGGTGAAGTAGAAAGTTTTGAACAATTAACAGGAGAATTATACAAAATATCTCCAAGGGAAGTTATATTAGAAAAACATTTATTTGCAAGAGAGGATCTAAAAAATATCTTACAAAAAAAATATTCTTTGAATATATACTTTTTTGAATTAAAATCTAATGCTTATAATAAATTAAAACAACATTTTTGAGTTACAAATTTATCATGATTTAATTTAGAATGAAATAATTTAGCTCAAAATGCTTCTGCCTTAATTTTAGAATATTTAGAAAGTTCACAAAAAACAAATTTAGATTATCTTGATTCAATAAGTTATGAAACTTTTTCTGAATATATGGATTTAGATGAATCCACAATTAATAGCCTAGATTTGCTTTATAATTTTTCATCAAAATCATCAAAACTTTGAACACTGTTTTGAGTTTTAGATAAAACAAAAACATCAATGTGAAAAAGATTTTTAAAAAACTCTATAATAAGACCTCTACAAGATATTGAAGAAATAAAAAAAAGACAAGATATAATAGAGGAATTTTTAAAATATCCAGTTTTATTGAATAAAGTAACTCAAGAATTGAAGCATGTTTCAGATTTAGATAATATTTTGACTAGATTATCTCTTTGAAGAGCTAATCCAAGAGATTTAATATCATTAAAAAGAAGCTTAGAAACTATATTGAAAATATTTGAAATAATAAAAGAAGAATGAAGTGAAAAAATAATTAAATTATTTGAAATCAAATAAAAATAATATGATATACTTATTTACATGAGACTCTTTATATTTAGTAAGAGAAAAGACTTTATCTTGGAAAAAAGCCTATATTTGAAAATATGGTGATTTTAATCTTGTTCATTTTAAAAACTTAAAAGAAGTAGAGAATAATTTATTATCACAAGAATTATTATCATGATGATTTATGTGAGAAAAAAAATTAATAATTATTAATGATTTTCCATTAAAAACTAGTGATAAAAATCCAGATTTAAATGAAAAACAAGATTTTTTAGAATCATTATTAGATAATATACCAGAAAATAATATTGTTATTTTTTCCACTTCAAATCCTGATAAAAGATCTAAATTCTATAAAAAGATAAAAAAAATAGCAATAAAAATTGAAGAATTCAATAATCTTAAAGAATTCGATATTAATAAAAAAATAAAAGAAAAATATAATAATAAAATTAGCAATTCAGCTAGAAATCTTATTATTAAATATAAATCTTGAAATTTTGAAAAGATTATTTGAGAAATAGAAAAATTATTAATTAATTCAGATTTTATTGATGATAAATTAATTAATAATAATATCTTTCCAGAATTAGAAGAGAGTATTTTTCAAATTATAGATGATATTATTAATTTAGATATAGAGTCTGCATTTTATAAAATAAATAATATATTAACTCAAATAAATATTTATTTATTTTATAATCTATTGATTTGAAATTTAAGACCTATTGTTTTTATACTTATCTTAAGATCAAAAAAAATATGAAATATTTCTTGAACTTTAGATTTAAAAAAGAGAGCTTTTTTAGCTAATAAGAATTTTAAAATAAGTTTTAATAAAATCAATAGTTTATATATTTGATTGATTAATATTGATAAAAAAATGAAATCCTGAAAAATGATATGAACAGAGGAATATATTTTGAGATATGAAATAGAAAAAGAAATTTTAAAATTATCCTAAAAAAAACATTATAATTTTAGGATATTAAATATTTATGTGATATAATATAACTATGGAAAAAATAAAATATAAATATAGACAGGAAAAAATATTGATTGATGAATTATCTTCAACTCCTTTTGTGTGCAAAGAAGTTTTATATGAAATAAAAAGTTTTTATAATAAGAATGTTCCTTATCATAATTTTCTACATGTATTACAAGTTTCGAGAGAGATATTAAGATTAAGTTCTGATGACTTTAATATACTTGAAATAAAATCTTTACTTTTTGCAGGCTTATTTCATGATGCATGACATACAGGACAATCTGAAATATTAGATGAATTTAATTCTTTAGATATAGCATTAGAAAAATTAACAGATTTACAAAATAGATTTGATATATGAATTTTGGATGATAGAATAATTAGAAAAGCTATAGTTTGAACTGTTTTCTCAAATAGATGAAAATTAACAGATAAATTTGCAAAAATATTATGAGATTTTGATATAGGAGTTATTTGATGAAAATTGTTAGAATTTTGTTATTATGGTCTTCCTTTTTGATATGAATTAGGACAATCAGAGGAAGTATATATAACAAAAACAGAAATCGGGTATTTTAAATACATAATGAGTTTTGATAAAAAAATAATATTAACATCAGAAGTTCAAGAAATTTTACCTAATTCCATAAAGAATATAAAACAATTTATGCAAATGGATTTATCAAAAAAGATAGAAATGATGAAAGTAATAAAAAATGAAGATATAACTTATGATGAGTTTGAAAAAAGATTTAAATAAATAATAAATTAACTAATATTAATTAATAAAAAAAATAAATAAGAATTTAAAAATTCTTATTTATTTTTTTTACAAATTCAATAAAATCATCATCAGGAGCTATTTTATTCAATATTTCTTTAGAACATTTAGAACATTTATGTTTAATCATGTTTCATTTATTTTTTTTATAATCTATTCATATAGGTTTCATTAATCATAAACAAACAGAATTTCTATCTCATGGAAATTTATCATCTAAATGTTTTGAATATAAACATTTAGGGCAATGGTTTCTAGCAGAACCTTCAGGATGCTTAATTATTTCATCTCAACAATTCTCACATATAAAGTTTTCATTTATCATTTTAAATCACATATTATATAAATTTATTTTTTATTTTTGTAAAATATAAAACATTACACCAAATATTGAAAAGATCATTCATATAAGCCAAAGTCTGAATACCACAGTCTCTTCACTCCAACCTATTGCTTCAAGGTGATGATGGAAAGGTGCTATTCTGAATATTTTCTTACCTTTTCTTAATTTCTTTGAAGTTAATTGAATTATAACACTTAATGTATTGAATATAAATATTGCTCATATAATAAATAATATAAAAATAGTATTCGTTATCATTGCAATTATTCATAATGCAGCTCATAGACTTAAACTTCACATATCTCACATATAAAACTTTGCTGGTTTTACATTAAACCATAAAAATGCAATTAATGCTCATATAATTGACACACAAAGTGCAGAAAGTAAATATAATTCTCGATCAAATGTTATATAAGTATAAACAGCATATGCAAATAATAATAATCATCAAGCAAGTCAATCAAGTCAATCAGTAATATTAACAGAATTAGCAGAAGCTATTATAACAAATACAAATAATGGAATAAACCAAAATCATAGACTTATCTCATTTATAAATCATAAATTTAATCATATATCTCACCATCAAAGTTTAAAATAAAACCACAATGCTCAAAGCACAGAAAATATAACAAGCCAAAACATTTTAAATCTAGCAGAAAGTCATTTAGTTTTTCATATTCATTTTATATTCATAAAATCATCTATTGCTCATAAAATTCAAACAGTAAACAAAGTAAATAATATTAAATAAGTCTCACTTCTATTTAATAATGAGTTATCTATAATTCAGAATCACTGTAAAATCATACTCATAAAAACCATAAGAAAAACGGTTCATAGAATCAATGCACCTCACATAGTTGGAGTTCAAACCTTATCTTTATGTAATTTGAAAAATTCAGTTGCCTTTCAAATTGTAGCATTTTCTCTTATTTGTTTACCTAATTTAGCTTTTTTTAGTATATTTATATACCACGGAGCTAAAATAAATCAAACAAGAAAAGATGTAATTCAAAATGAAAATATTTGTATTAAGTGTGTTTCCATAAAATCATATGTTACAAAATATATTATTATAAATAATATAAAAATAGTTATATATTACAAGTTTTTGTATTTATTATTGTAGTTTTATTTATTTTAGTAAACTAACAATTGTCTCAATATGATGAGTATGTGGAAACATATCCATAGCTTTTATTTTTTCTATTTTGTAATCAGAATTTTCTAAAATATATTCTAAATCTCTAGCTAGAGTACTGGGATTACAACTTACATATATTATTTGATTAGTCTCAAATTTCAAAATATTTGGTAGAGCATCAGAATGCATTCAGGCTCTTGCTGGATCAATAATTAATAAATCAGCTGTCTTTCAAGCTTTTAAGTATTTTTTAAGAAAGTCTTCAACTTTTGCATTTTCAAATTCTATATTTGATAGATTATTTAATTTTGCATTAGTTTTTCAATCTTCTGAACTTGATTTTACCATCTCAACAGAAACAACATTTTTTGCTCAAGCTTCTGCAAAAATCATACCAATTGTACCAGTTCAACCATATAAATCCAAAACAGTCATATTATCAAAGTTTTTACTTCCTTTTTCAAAGGAAGTACCCGAAGGGGGATGGATTATATTTTGTTCTCCTTTAGCAAATTCTAAAACTAATTCATATAATCTTTGAGCTCAAGTAGAATTTGTTTGAAAAAATGAAGTAGGGGAGATATTAAATGATAATCACATTAGATTTTCTTTTATAGTTTTTTCTCAGAATATTAATTCCAAATCTCATATGCAAGTATCAGCTTTATTTACATTATGGGAAAAATATATAGATTTTATTTGTGAATATTCTTTTACTAAAGATATTAAGAAATCCTTTATTAATTCTAATTTTTCTTGCTTATCAAGATTAGGTTTATCTTCAAAGTAATTAGGATTAAAAGATAATAAAAGCATTATCTCATCAGCAAAATGTGTTCTTCTAATTAAAATATGCCTAAAAAATCCTTTTTGATCATATTGATCATAAACAGGAAGCCCTAACGTTTTAGAAAAATCTTTTATTTTTTTATAAATTTGATTTTGAATTTCATCAATTAAAATACATCAATCAAAATCTTGTATTTTAGAAAATTCTCATTGTTTATGAAATCAAACATTAAAATGTTCTTGTTTATTGTATGTTTCTGAAATAAATTTTCAAAATGAAAATTCTACTTTATTTCTATATCAATTTATAGTTGGACTAGGTTCAATATTTTCATATTTAGCTTCTAGATTTTCACTATATTTTCATAAGTTTTTCAAAGCCTCTTTTACTTGCTCTTCTTTGATTTCTAATTGTTTTTCATATTTTATATTAACCCATTTACATCAACCACATTCTCAATATTTATTTTCTAAATTTTCTTCTTCAAATGGAGATTTTTCAATAACATCAACTATTTGAGTTTCTAAAAAAGAATTTTTCTTTTTAATAACTCTTAAATTCACCACTGCTCCTGGAATAGCTCAACCAGTTATAAAAATAATTCTTCCATCATAAGCTGGATTAGGATGAGATAATCTTGCTAATCATTTACCTCAAAAAACAAGCTTTTCAACTTCAATATTTTCTAATATATCATTTTTTTTAATTCCTATTTCTTGTGTCATTATTTGTAATTTAATTAATAATTTATTTTTTTGATTTTACAAAAAAAAAGAAAAAATTCAATTTTTCTTTTTGTCTTTTCTCAAATTATCCTATATCTTTTAAAAAAATAAATTTAATATCCCTAAAAAACAATTTACTTTTTTTGAAAAAACATATAATACTGATACTTAAAAAAAAGGAGGAAAAATACAATGATTAATTTTTTTGTAATAAAATGTGGAACAAATTGCAACTGTGATCCAGATAAACCAGATCCAGTTTGCCCATTTTGTTCCCAATAAGAAAAAGCACCCTATATAAGGGTGCTTTAATTTTATAAACTTTTTTCTTCAATCTCTTTTACAATTCTATTTTTAAAATCTTCTAATTTTTCATTAGTTTGTTCTTTAGTTTTGTAATTTCTTACAGCAACTGAATTATTATTTTGTTCTTCTTCTCAGATTACTAAAATATAATTATTATGCATTTTTTCAGCCATTCTAACTTTTTTATTAAGTCAGTCAGTAGAGAAATCTCAAGAAACTCTTATTCAAGAATTTTTTAAATCTTTCATTACTTTTTCAGCATAATCATCAAACATTGGTAAAACTGGAACAACTATTACTTGTCTTGGAGCTAACCAAAGAGGGAAGACTCATGCAAAGTGCTCAATTAGCATTCACATTCATCTTTCATAAGAACCCATAATT
>Ga0256827_10000419_pt1 | contig 26470 bp, 28 predicted proteins | sample CV84metaG_FD_185977 | JGI IMG/M metagenome (GOLD analysis project Ga0256827, IMG submission 185977) | Hydrothermal vent microbial communities from East Pacific Rise, Pacific Ocean - CV84 | ecosystem: Environmental > Aquatic > Marine > Hydrothermal vents | place: Pacific Ocean: East Pacific Rise...
TTACAGCGACAGCCCTTCGCACTTTCTTTTTTTTGGTTACTTTTCTTTCTTTCGTTGCGAAACAAAGAAAAAAAAGTGACAGGGAGAGTTTGTTAAGCCTTTCGGCGAAGATGTGATTTTATGCAGGTTTGATTTTGTGGTGCGTTGGAAAACGCACCCTACCGATTTTCAATTAGCTTCGTAAAGCCTCAGCGATCAGCTCAACAGGATTTTTAAAAACTACATCTACATCTGACTGATGCAAGGAGTTGCTTATCTGCATACGACAGGCACTACACTCGGCACTGACTATGGTAGCACCTGTCTCTCCTATCATTTTGGCTTTTGGTTGACCTGCTAGTTCGGCGAAATGGTACTTCTCTGTCTGCATTGTTACACCTCCAAAACCACAACAGCGATCGGAGTCGCTCATCTCTTTGATGGTGTAGTTTTGAGATAGTAATGCTCTTGGCTCTTTGTGGATGCCTTGTACCTTTTTGGCGTGACAGGCATCGTGATAGGTGATCGCATCTTCAAATCTTTTGCCTTTGGCTTCTAGTATCGCATTTAGCTCTGTATTTTTCTCAAACCACTCTGTAGCCATGAAGATCTTTTTATTTAGCTTTTTGGCTCGATCTGCCCAGTCGGACATCCCTTGGTTGTTGAAAAATATCTCCCAGTCGTGCTTTATCATCGCACTACATGTAGCTTCGGGGATTATGATCGCCTCTACATCATCTATGAAGGTCTCAAAATACTCTATATTTTTTTTGGATAGGGTCTCTACGGTATAGAAATCACCTGTAAAATAGGCAGGAGCAGAGCAACACATCTGATCTTTTGGGATGAAGGCATCGATCCCTAACTCAGCAAATATCTCTATGAGACTATCGCCTATCTCTGTGTAGTTGTAGTTGCCAAGACAGCCGATGAAGATCGCTACTCTTCGTTTGCCTCCGTGGCTGATCTCTTCTGGGTATTTGTTCATAAAGCTTATCTTGCCAAGTGATGGCAGTAGTCGTCCACTCTTGATGATAGGCATAGGAAATCTAGGGATCATTCCACCTCTTTTGGTATCATCTTTGAATCCACAAGTCCTAAAGGTATAGCCTAGTTTCATCATCATATCCATAAGCTTTCGATGGCGTAATAGGGTAAAAAATGCTTTTTTGAACCAAGCTATACCAAACTTGTCTGCTATATCTTTTCGTACCTCTTCGATCACCATATCAGTAGGGAGAGAGTTGGGACAGACATCAACACAGTTGGTACATAAAAAACAGCTCTCAAAAATATCTTTAGCATTTTTGTCAAGCTCTAAATTTCCTGCTTGATATTGACCCAAAAGATCGATAAACCCTCTAGGAGAGGTCACTTCATCTGGGTTTACTTGGTGGATGGTACAGACAGGGATACACTTTCCACACTTGACACAATCATCTGATGTGGCTTGGAAGTTAAAAATATCTTCTATATTTTTTTTCAAATTTTTTTCCTACTAATTTAGATATTAATAAATTGGGTTTCCCTCATCCCAATTTTCAATTGGGCATAATATCTAAACTGTCTTAGAGAAAGATTTTTTGCTCTGGGCATACTTTTTCATATAGGCATCAAACGGCATGGCTATATTTCGAATAAGGAGTGTTCCTGTGGTACTAACTTTTATCTCTTTATCATTTATAGATACTAGATCTGCTTCTACAAACTCTTTTAGAGCCTCTAGTGCATCTACAAAATAGTCATTGAAATTTATACCAAACTCCATCTCAACTCGTTTTATATCTATATGAAAATTTGCCATCAACTCCATAATGACTGCTTTTCTCAAAAAGTCATCATTGCTTAGAGCAACACCTCTCTCAAAAGGGAGTCTACCTGCATCTAAAGCCTCTTCATAGAGATGCATATCTTTGGTATTTTGAGCATAATATCTACGCCCCTCACCAATACTAGTGAGTCCAATTCCTATAAGATTAGAGCCTCCTTTGGTAGTGTATCCTTGGAAGTTTCTATGAAGTTCTCCTTTTTCTATCGCACCAAAAAGTTCATCTTCTGGTTTTGCAAAATGATCCATTCCAACCATCTTATACCCGTGTGTCTCAAAGAAGTCTATAGTGTATTGAAAGATCTGTAGCTTTACATCAGGAGTAGGCAGAGTCGTCTCATCAAACTTACGCATAGTTCTCATCAACCAAGGAACATGAGCATAGTTAAAGACAGCTACTCTATCAGGATTGAGCTGAGTAGATAACTCTAGCGTCTTCTTAAAAGTCTCTAGTGTCTGATATGGAAGACCATAGATAAAGTCTGTATTGATAGAGTTTATACCATATTTTCTAGCTAACTCAACAGCTTTTTTAGTAAGTTCTAATGGCTGAACTCGATGAATCTCTTTTTGTACCTTCTCATCAAGATCTTGTACTCCAAAGCTAATTCTATTAAATCCATGTTTTTTAAAGACAATCATCTGATCTTCATTAAAAAATCGTGGATCAATCTCACAACTTATCTCTGCGTCATCACTCCAATTTGGAAACTTTGACTTGATATAGCTCACGATCTCATCAAGCTCAAATGCCTTATAAAAAGTGGGAGTTCCTCCACCAAAATGAAACTGAATCACCTCACGAGTTGTATCTACATGATCAGCTAAAATATCAATCTCTTTTTTTAGATACTCTATATATCTGCTCAACTTCTCCTCTTTAGAGGTAAAAACAACATTGCATCCACAAAAGTAACAAGCTGAACGACAAAAAGGAAGATGTACATAGAGCGAGATCTTCTCAGTAGAGTTCTCCAAAAACTCAATATACTCTTCATGTTTAAAATCACTATTAAACTCTAAAGCTGTAGGATAACTTGTATACCTAGGTCCTGGTTTGGAATATTTAGAGAACTTCTCAAAATCAATATTGCTCATTTAACTTATTTTTCCTTTTTTATGTTCGATTTTTTATCTTCGATGCTGGTCTAACCATACCATCACACCTTTTTGTGCATGAAGTCTATTTTCTGCTTCAAGAAAGATCTCTTCTGCATGTTGTTCAAAGATCTCTTCACTCACCTCATACCCTCTATATGCAGGAAGACAGTGGAGAAATATCGCATTATCATCTGCTAAAGACATCAGTGAACTATCTACAATATAGCCACCAAAAGCTTTTATTCGCTCCTCTTTCTCATCCTCTTGACCCATAGAGACCCAAGTATCTGTAGTTACAACCGTTGCACCCTCTACAGCCTCTTTGGGATCATGAAAAAAGGTGATTTTTGCTCCACTCTCTTTTGCCATCTCTAGTGCATCTGCTACTACTTCTGAATCAGCTTGATAATCTATAGGTGTAGCAATACGAAGCTCAAACCCCAATTTAGCAGACAAGTATAACCATGAGTGAGTTAGATTATTTCCATCTCCAACATAAGCAACTATCGGATTTTTGATCCCACACTCCAAGATAGTCAAGTAGTCAGCCATAAGTTGTACAGGATGACAGAGATCAGTGAGTCCATTGATCACTGGTACTTTGGAATACCTAGAGAACTCCTCTATCTTACTCTGCTCAAAGGTTCGTATCATAACCATATCAACCATACGACCTATGACGCGTGAAGTATCCTTCATAGGTTCACCACGCCCCAATTGAATATCATTAGAAGACAAAAAAAGACCTACTCCCCCAAGTTGGTAGATACCCACCTCAAAACTTACCCTTGTTCGAGTAGAGCTTTTTTCAAAAATCATTCCAAGAGTCTGTTTCTCAAGATAAGGAAGAAACTCTCTATCTTTAGTCTCTTTTTTTATTTTTTGTGCCAAAGCAATCATCTCTAAAAGTTCACTTTTTGTGAAATCTTTTAAGCTTAAAAAGTGTCTCATGTTGATTTCCTAATACTCACTTATTCAAGAATCCCTAATTATTGTAAGTGATGTTTATTCTAAGGTGGTTATTCTACCATTAAATTTTTATAAAGAAGTTAATACTAAAAGTCAAATAATATATTATAAGTTTGAGAGGCTCTTTTCTGCACATTTTGAAAGGGAATGGTATCAAATAGAAGCTGTTCTTTTTTAATAATAGCACAACTTAGAAACCCTCCATATATAGCAGAGGTATCTATACAGATTCTGTTTTTATATCTTCTAATATTAGGCTGGGAGAGATGTCCAAAGAGATGATAGTGTCTGTTATCTTTTGCCTCTGTATGAATATAAGGCATCAGGTCATCTAGCTTCATACCCCTATTTTGAGAGCGGGATTCAGATTTGACCATTTTACTCTGAGAAAGTTTATCCTCTTTTGCTAAGTACTTCTCTTCACAAGGAGCATGAGTCAAAGTTATAGAGAACTCTTTACTATAGTCATATTTTAACCAAATAACACACTCATCATATAGTTTTAAAAATTTCTCTTTTTGTACTAAATTTTTTTCGAGGAAAGAGGATGTATTATAATATAAATTTTTCTCTTTTAATCGTTTTGGAGTCTGTTCTAAGGTTGGATCATTAGAAATAAAACGATAAACCATCTCTTCATGATTCCCTCTTATAAGATAAAATTTTTTGATATTTTTATTTAAGTGGTAGTAGTTGTTATAGATGAAGTCAATAGTTTCACTAATCTTTTCATGAGAGGCTTTATCTACAAAATCACCTAGTAGTATAATCGATTTATTAGATAAAGAGGTATTAATGAGACCTCTATTATCTATAATAAATCCATGCCGTATCAGAAGCTCTTTTAGCTCATCGATACATCCATGAATATCTCCTATGATGATGTATTCATCATCTATAGGAAGATGGTTATCCAATATGGAAGTCTCTCTGTGCAGCATTTAATTCAATCACAAAACCACCTGTCGCATCAATAAACGACATAAGTGTCAGGATTAAAAAAGTTGCATTTTGAGCCCAAGGCACCATAAAGAACAAAATTACAAAAACAACAGAGATAAGAAAACTCAAAAGAGTCTCTGTACCACTAAAGTTTTTTGTTGTTGCTGCTTTTGAGACCTCAATAAAGAGAGCCAATGAACCAACAATTAAAAATAGTTCACTCAATCTAACTACAAAAGCCTTTGAACCCATATGGTGTGTATAGACAGTGAAGTTAAGCACCTCTGAAAAATTTTGCCCTTTAAGAAAGCCAATATAATCATGACCTAAATATAGACCTACATAGGCGACTAGTATCCATGTAAAAGTAGACATTCCTGTAATAAAAAACATTCCTCTTGATTCCTTTTTCTTTTTTTATTTGCTACCCATAGCTTGGGACATATATTCCGCACTCATTATTTTATCCATTGGATTTTGTACATCTGATGGGTAGAGTATGAATTTTGAGTTATCTGATGAAGATAGCTCTTTCATTGAGTCAATATAAGAAGTAGATCTTAAGAAGTCCATAATCTTCTCATCTGACATATTAGGCATAAGCTCTTTTAAATTTTTAATAACTTTATGTGTAGCTTCTGCTCGTTTTTCTATCATATACTGTTCACTCTGTGCATGTAGTTCCATCACTTTGTGTTTGTTCTCAGCTTCTATTCTACTTGCTTCAGCATCTGCTGTTGCCTTTTTAATATTCGCTTCACCCTCATTCTCTGCTTCAACTTTTTTATTCATGGCTGTTTTAATAGTGTCAGGCAATACAATTCGTTCAATTCTAATATTAATAACCTTTATCCCCCAACGCAAAGAGTCCTCTTCTATTTTGGCAACCATCTGTTTAGTAAGATCATCAATTTTTGATTGAATCTCTTGGAGTTCCATTCCTCCCATAACACTCAATACACTTGTTGAGACAAGGTTTTTGACATTTCCCTTATAATCTTGAACCTCTTTAACCGCTTTGAGGGGATCTACAATTCGAACAGAAGCAATAGCATCTATCTTAATACTAATATTATCTTTTGTAACAATATCCTCTTCTGGAGGATCAATTCTAAACTCTCTCATATCTACTACTGCTGTTTTTTTATCGAGGATTGGGATAAAACGATTTACCCCCTCATGCAGTACTCTATCTTTACCTAAACGATCCACAATCCATACCTGTTCTGACTCAACAATTACAAACTGTGAATATATAAAATAGGCAATACCAAGGATGATTGCAAAGATCAATGCTACACCATATAAAAATTCCATCAAGATTCCCTTCTATTAAATTTTATATCTAATAACCGTTATTATATCAAAATAAGTGAAAAAATATGATTTAAAAGTGAAAAATATTAAAAATTTATTTGATAATTAGCTTTTAGTAAACTTATGTTAGAATGGTGCTTTAATTATTAAAAAAGGATTTTTGTGTTTAACTCTGAAGATAATGATCAAACAGAAAGTTTTTCGGAAGCTTATAAATCTCAGATACTCAATCATGATGATGATGTTGAGGAGAAGTCTTCTAAAAATATTATAATAATTTTGACTCTTGTCGTGGTTATTTTAGGTCTTGGAATTTTTGGGTATACGTACTTGTCAGAGACAAAAAAAACCACTGAAAGCACTGAAACAATGAATGAAGACTCTTCTGATGAGAGTGAAGAACTTGCAACTCCTCCTGAGTCAACCATGCTAAACAACATTAGTGAACTAACAGAAGAAGATGATAGTGAGGAGAAGAGTAACCCAAAGGAAGTTCTTCAAGAGGTTTCTGTCCCAAAAGCAGAGCCTATTGATACAAAAAAAGAGACTATATCAGAGATGGATGAAATCGCCGATAATGTCAAACTTGAAATAGCCAAAGAGCTTAGTGATGAAGATCTAACAGATAATAAAAAAGAGGTTACTCCTCCACCTGTATCTTCAAACCAAAAAGCTGAGGATACTTATCTTGAGCAACTTGCTGAACTCTCAAAAGAGATTGATGGAGGGAAGTAGAACTCTACTCCTCTCTTACAACTTTCCATTTTTTAATATAGTAGCTACCTCTTTTGCATGGTAGCTAATAATAATATCTGCACCTGCCCGTTTAAATCCTATCATAGTCTCCATCATTACTTTTTCATAATCGATCACACCAGCTTTTGCTGCCATTTTCAACATGCTGTATTCACCGCTTACATTATATATAGCCAAAGGAAGAGATGAGTTCTCTTTAATATCGCGAACTATATCGAGATAAGCAAGAGCTGGTTTTACCATCAAAATATCTGCTCCCTCTCTCTCATCTGCCAAACTCTCCAATATAGCCTCTTTTCTGTTGGCGGGATTCATCTGATAGCTTCGTCTATCTCCAAAGCTAGGAGAGGACTCTGCCACATCTCTAAATGGACCATAGTATGCACTTGAAAATTTTGTAGAGTATGACATAATAGGAATATGAGAGAAGCCAACCATATCAAGTCCATCTCTTATAGAGACTATCATTCCATCCATCATCCCACTAGGAGCGATCATATCTGCTCCTGCTTGAGCATGAATCACGGCTTGTTTAGCTAGGTTATCAAGTGTAATATCATTATCTACTGTCTCTAACACAGGATCGAGAACACCACAGTGACCATGATCTGTATATTCACAAAAGCATAGATCAGTCACTACAAACATATCAGGATGAGCCTCTTTGATCGCTCTAATGCTTGACGCAATGATCCCATGTTCACACATAGCATCACTCCCTACGCTATCTTTGACATCAGGAATACCAAAAAGAATAATAGAGTAGATACCAAGACCTTTGAGAGTATCACACTCTTTGATCACCTCATCAATACTCATCTGATAGACACCTGGCATAGAATCAACCTCTTTTTTTATCCCTTCACCACTCTTGATAAAAAGAGGATAAATAAAATCATTGACACTTACATGAGTCTCTTGCAGGAGATCTCTAAGTACAGGGTTGAGTCGTTTTCGTCTAAATCTCGTAAACATTTTATTACCTTTTTTAATAGTTTTGGGTATTTTAGCACCCTAACATTTATAATTGATTAATAACCTGATATAATTTTGCCCATGAGACAAATCGAAATTTCTAAAGTTGCAAAACTCCCAACCAAATATGGTATATTTAATATTCAAGCCTTCAAAGAAGAAGAGAGAGAACACCTAGCTATTTTTACCGATAATCTGGAAGCGATACCGATAGTGCGTATCCACTCTGAGTGTCTGACAGGAGATGCCCTCGCTTCAAAAAAGTGTGACTGTGGAGAGCAGTTGGCATATGCACAAGAGCTTATCGCAAATAAAGGGGGGATGATAATCTACCATCGACAAGAGGGGAGGAACATCGGTCTTTTAGGCAAAGTAAATGCCTATGCTCTGCAAGATACAGGACTAGATACAGTAGAGGCAAACCATCAACTAGGATTCAAAGCTGATGAGAGAACTTATGATGTCATTGAGACTATTTTAGAACATTTTAATATCAAAAAAATACGACTGCTTACTAATAATCCCAAAAAAATAAGTTCACTCAATCGCATTGAAATTGTAGAGAGGCTTCCAATACTGATCAAAGCCAATCCATATAACGAAAAGTATCTTAATGTAAAAAAAACCCAACTAGGACACCTTTTATGAATAGCCGACTAAAACAAGAACTAATTCAAAATGGTATAGAGTTCACCGACAGACAACTATATCAGATAGAGCAGTTTAGCTCTATCTTACAAGAGTGGAACAGAACACATAACCTAACAGGAGCAAAAAATATCCCTGATATAGAGAAAAATATCTTGGATTCACTCGTACCCTATACTTTTATAGAGAAACCAAACTCTATATTAGATGTAGGAACAGGAGCTGGTTTTCCAGGTCTACTACTTGCTATCGCTTACCCAAATAGCAAAACTATTCTCTGCGAACCAAGAAACAAACGAGCCTCTTTTTTAAAATATGTTGCGATGGAGATAGGATTAGAGAATGTCAAAGTAGTCAAAAAACGCGTTGAGGAGTACCATGTTGATGAACCATTTGAGCTTATCAGCTCTCGTGCTGTTACCAATACCAAAATGCTACTAGAGATCACTGATCATCTACAAGATGAAGATACTAGATTTCTCTTTTATAAAGGGGAGCAACTCTTTGAAGAGCTAGAAGTAGTTGACTCTCCGATATATTATGATATAATCGAAAAGAACCGAAGAAACTATCTTTATATCAAGGGGTAAAATGTTACTAAAATTAATTCTTATACTAATTGTTGTCGCTGTTGTTTATAGATTTTTGGGAGGAAATATCCCATTTATCGATAGGAAAAAAAAATCTCAAAAAGAGGATCATGAGTTTGGAAAAATAGAGGCAACCTCTGAGTGTGCTAGATGCTCTACCTATATGACAGAAGAGGATGCTATTATCTATCATAAAAAAGCCTACTGCTCAAATGAGTGTCTACAACAAGCACTAAAAAAGTAAGTAGATATGAAGATATTTGGACACCCGTGGATAAAGTATGAAAAATTCTATCCTGTCAATAGTATAGATGAGATAAAAGAGACTCCTCCCAACAGTATAGTATCAATAGAACCCCTACCCTCCACAGTTGAACTTGCGAAATATTGTCAAGCTAACTCTTTAGACTATACATTAAGAGTAGAAAATATCAGAGAAGCCATCTTTGCAAATCTTTTAAAAGCTAGATATATCATCTCTAATAGAGCATTAGCAAAAGAGCTTGTACCTATCGCTCAAAACTATCTTTTTGATACCGAAATATTGGTTGAGATAAGCCAAGAGATAGAGATAGAAGAGATAGCAAAAGCTGGAATTGATGGTGCTATATTTACAAAGGAAATATTTTGATTAAACCTCTACTACTAACCTCTTTGAGTCTCTTTATGCTCAATGCTACTCCTACCAACTATAAAGTTTTAGACAAAAATAATCTTGAAGTCAAGAGCTACACACTGGATATAAGAACCATAAAAGATAGTGATCTCTGCACAATGTATGATGAGGAGAACAATATAACTAGAGTCAATTTTAGTGACAAAAATGGATTCACGACAAAGTTTGAGTGGCGAACTAACGGCATGGATATAAAAGGGCATATAAAAAATAATAGACTCTACTACAAAGGCAACCTAAACGGTGAAAGTATCAATATAGTAATACCTTTAGAGGAGGGAGTACCTTTTATATTCAACACTAGAAATGCACTCACACCGTTTATTCTCTCAGATAAAGAGAGCCTATACATGTATGTAACCTCTAGTGAATCACTCAGTGCATATAAATTTGAAGCAACTAAAGAGGGTGAGGTCAAACTAAAAATTGATGAAGTAGAGTATGACGCGATAGAGGTAGAGTTCTCTATGGCAGGATTTATCGGTCTCTTTATGGGTAGTGACTTGCTCTATTTTGATAAAGAGAGTGGAAAATTCCTTAAAAGAGTAGATAATAGAAGGGAGAGAGAAGAGTTAATTGATGTAGATTAATGATTAACTCGATAAAATAACAATCTAAAACATAAAAGCAGGGTATATAGTGGATAGTGCATCAAAAATTTTAAATAGCAAGGGCAAACTTCTAACTGAGATCTACTTTGACCTACAGTTATATTTTGAGTCAAAATATGGGAAAAATACACTTATATTGATAGAGATAGGGAGCTTTTTTGAACTCTATGAAGTAAATAACGATGAACTCAAAATTGGAAAAGCCAAAGAGATAGCTCAATTTCTAAATATTCAGCTAACTCGAAAAAATAAGGCAATATTAGAGAACTCCATAAAAAATCCCCTACTTGCAGGAGTCCCCACAGTATCCATAGAGAGATATATAGCTAGATTAATTGGAGCAAAAAAATATACCATTGTCATGGTCAAACAAAAGGGTGAACCACCCAAAATCAAACGCTATGTATCCAATATAATCTCTCCTGGTACAAACTTTGAGTATCAAACAGAAGAGACTGAGAACAATATTGTCTCCATAGTAATAGATAAAAATCAGGGGATATACTCAGTAGGCTACTCGGCAATCGATGTCACAACAGGCAAAACTATCACCAATGAGATGCACTCTACCCGTGATGACAAAACCTATGCACTAGATGAGCTATTTAATCTACTACAGACATACCATACAGCTGAGGTAATTGTGACTTTGGAGAGTAGTGAGATAGATAAAGAGTGGCTCAAAAACTACTTGGAACTTGGGCTTTTTCACACCTCTTTCAATGAGCAACGATGCAAAATAAACTATCAAAATGAACTGTTTGCTAAGGTCTACGAGATCAACTCTTTTCTATCACCTATCGAGTATATGGATCTGGAGCGACACCCCTATACTACTGAATCTTTGGCAATATTGATTGAGTTTATTATAGAGCATGATGAGTTGATTATCGAAAAGATGAATCGTCCTCTCTTTTTGGGTGCTAGTCGATACCTATATCTTGGAAATAATGCACTAGAACAGCTAGGAGTTATCTCGCGTGACCGTTCAGAGGTGACACTGCTAGACCTCATAGACAAAACCTCGACAGCCTTTGGAAAAAGACTCCTAAAAGAGAGACTTCTTTCTCCTATAGTAGATAGAGAGATACTAGAGGCTAGATATGATCTATCTCAAAAGCTTATAGAACATAGCAAACAGTATGAGACCCATCTGAGAAATATATACGATCTTGAACGGATCTCCCGAAGAGTAAAACTCCAAAAACTTCACCCTATGGAGCTAACATATATAGTGATGTCTCTTGATGCTATCGAAAAACTTCTCAAAGATGCAATAGATAACAAAATAGAGTATGATGCAGAGCTTAGAGACAAAATCTCAGAGTTCAAAGGACACCTAAACGGTACATTTGAGCTAAATATCTGTGCAAAATTTAGAATAGACCAGATCAGTGACAATATCTTCAAAAATGGTATCTATCCTATGATTGATACTATATTAGAGAGACAAAAAAGTGAGATGAGCAAACTAAAAGAGGTCGTATCTCATATCAATATAATTTTTGAAAAGGAGAAATCTCTACCTAGTAGCAAAAACTCATATGCTGATATTGGATACCTAGAGAGTGAAGGGTATAGTGTCAATCTTACTAAAAATAGATTTATGCAGATAGAAAAAGAGCTAAAAGAGTCATTTGTCACTATCGATGGAAAACATCATTTCTTTAAAGATTTTCACTATAAATATCTAAAAAACTCTGTCAAAATAAACTCAGCACTATTTGAAGAGGTGACACAAAACTATGAAGCGAACCAAGTTAAATTGGTCTCTTTGGTCAAAGAGCGTTATCTACTAAGCCTAGATGAAATCGAAAAACGATTCTCTCATCTACTAGATGAGATTATCACCTTTATTGCAGATATAGATGTAGCTATATCTAATGCAAAATGTACAAAAGAGCTAAATCTATCTCGTCCTATTATAGTAGAAGAGACAGGTGCATATGAGGTGATTGGACTGCGACACCCTATCATAGAAGCCAATGAAAAGAGTGGTATATATGTCCCCAATGATATATATCTAGGGCAAGGGATAGAGACAAAACACAACCATATCACACTCAATGCTACAGAGGGAGCAAGTGTCAATGGGGTTCTACTCTATGGGATAAACTCGTCGGGGAAATCCTCTCTTATGAAGAGTATTGGACTCTCTGTAATCATGGCACAAGCTGGTTTTTTTGTACCCGCAGTAGAGCTTAAGTTTGGAATGTACGACAAACTCTTTACCCGTATCGTCTCCAAAGACAATCTATATAAAGGTCTCTCCACTTTTTCTGTAGAGATGATGGAGCTAAAAAATATCTTCAACCGTGCGAACAGAAGAAGTCTTATACTAGGAGATGAGATCTCACAAGGTACAGAGACAGAGTCAGGACTTGCTATTGTAGCTGGGGCTATACTTAAACTTTTGGAGCTAAAATCTACATTTATATTTGCTACCCATCTACATCAACTAAAAAATGTAGAGGAGCTAAAAGAGATAAACTCTCTCATATTTTTACATCTAGGTGTCAAGTATGATGAGAATAGCGACACACTCGTATACAACCGTCAGCTACAGCTAGGAATGGGTAGCTCTCTCTATGGATTAGAGTTTGCAAAATCACTACATATGGATGATACTTTTCTAAAAAATGCCTACAGTATCAGAGAGAAACTAATAGGTCAAAGCTCTGAACTGAAAAGTCTCAAATCAAAAAAAAGAAGCAAATACAACAAAAATCTCTTTATAACGAAGTGTGCATTGTGTGAAGAGAGCGTCGAAGAGGTACACCATATCCTACCTCAAAAAGAGGCAGATGAGAGAGGGATGATCGGAGCAATAGACAAAAATCACAAATACAATCTCATTCCACTCTGTAAAAAGCACCACCAGATGGTACATAGTGGCAAGATACAGGTAACTGGATTTATGATGACATCCAAAGGCTTAAAATTGCATTACAATGAGCAGTAGATATAATATATAATAATATTTTAAATAACAATTTAGACACAATTGATAGTTATCATACGGAATCAAAAAAGAAAGGATTCCATTATGAATTTTATATTTTTACTAATAGTATTAGCAGTGGGTGGCTTAATACTTTTTTATTTTTCAAGAGAAAATAATCTGAAAAGAAAAGAGAATCTTAATATCATACAAGAGAAAGGAAAGGTACACTTTTATCTCAGTGACGATCATTTTTTATCTATAAAATTTGATCAAAATAGTAAATTAGGTGACATTATTTCTAAAACAATCGCAGGGGAGATAGGTTTTATAAAAGATAGTGTTAGAAAGATAAGTTTTATTAACTTTAGAAATGATAGTTTAGAGAGAGAGTTAAATAGAATACTTCAAGTTAGAGTATAGTCAAAAGTACCCAAAATTTTGGGTACTTAGGCTATTTAAACATCAACCTCCATGCTGAGTAACAAAATTATCAACACGCATAGAACCTCTAATATAAATATTATCTATAATTTCATTAGCTTGAGGAACTAAGTAGTCTGGGTCATACTTTTGTATATCTGCTGTAGGATTAACACAATGGTGTTGCCACTCTCCATTATTACTATCAACTCCCAATCCTATACCAATAGAACTACCTGACAATCCACGATCATCATCTCTTGGGGTGTACATGAGATACCTACTTCCCTTTGGTCCTTTCATTCTCAAATAGAAGGTAAAATCTTCATCTGTTTTCATATCCCAACAGAAGGCAAAATCTTCACTAGAGGCATTATAAAAAGATCCCGATCCAAATCGATACCCTGTACCTTTTCCCTCTCCTTCAAGCTCAATAATATTGCTTCCTTTATCTCCATCATAGATATTACGAATAGTTGCACTATCTTGATCACCAGAATAGATACTCCAACCTTCAGTATCTCCATCCTCTGCATCTTCGATAGGATCAAAAGGGAAATAACTCTCATGCTCATTAATACCTATTGCATCAAGCTCACCTGAACCTCGGATAAAGAAACCTTCGACAGCAAGAATATGAATATTTGGTTCAAATCTTCTCAAATCCCATAGTATAGATCTCTCTACCCTATGCCACTTGCCATCTATAATATCTGAACCCAATCCAATTCTAATATATATACCATTTTTACCTTGCTCTACATCTTTTGGAGTATAGATAAGATAACGCAATCCCTCCTCTGTCCGAACACGAATATAGACAGTAAAATCTTCACTATACTTCATATTCCAACTCATCATCTCGATATTTACCTCATCTGAGCTATCTATATCTAGTCTATATCCTGTTGATTTTCCTTGACCAGACAATGAAAGAACACCATCATGAGTGGTAATCTCTCCTGTTGCTTCTGTATATACTCGCCAATCGTCCACATTAGTTCCATCTGAAACAATCTTTGCAGATGCTGAGATACTAAGTAAAGCACTCATACTAAATAGTAATAATAATTTGTTCATCGTAGTTTTCCAATCTATTTTTATTTGTTCTTTAATATTAATAAACATAAAATAATACAGAAAAACATATTAAATAAAATTGAAATGTCATAAAGTGGATTATATTTAGGAAAGTACCCAAAGTTTTGGGTACAAAAAAGAGACTACTCCTCTTCGGTGAATGCTCCAACAGAAGTCAATCTCTCATATCGTTGCTCTAACATCTCATCTACAGAGAGTTCTTTCAATGCACGAACACGCTCTAAAAAGTAACTTTTTACAATATCCGCAGCTAACTTTTTATTTCGATGAGCGCCGATAAGTGGTTCATCCAAAATATCATCAACCAAGCCATGAGAGTGAAGATCCTCTGGTGTAATTTTGAGTGCAGAACTTGCCTGTTCTACCTTCTTTGGATCATTCCATAAAATAGCAGCACACCCTTCTGGTGAGATAACAGCAAATACAGAGTAACGCATCATTGCCAATTTGTCAGCCACACCAATTGCCAATGCACCACCTGAACCACCTTCACCGATAACTATGGAGATCATAGGAACTTTGACATTAGTGAACTCAAAGAGATTTTTGGCGATCGCTTCGCTCTGACCTCTCTCCTCTGCCCCCAAACCAGGATAAGCACCTGGGGTGTCTATGAGCATTAGTACAGGAATATTGAACTTCTCTGCAAGTTTAACAGCTCTTAGGGCCTTTCTATACCCCTCTGGATTTGGCATACCAAAGTTTCTTTTGAGCTTATGTTTTGTACCCCTACCCTTCTGTTCGCCTATTAGTAGTGTCTTTTGTCCATCAATATAACCAATATAACAAAGTATCGCAGGATCATCACGGAAAGCTCTATCTCCATGAATCTCATAAGCATCCTCCATCATTAGACGAATATAGTCCAAAGCATAAGGTCTATCAGGATGCCTAGCCAACTGTAACTTTTGATAGTCACTCAAAGCACCAAAGGTTTTTGTTACCTCTCTGTCCAAATCCTTCTCAAAAGACTCTAATGCATACTTATCATCTCTCGCTTTAGCAGAATCAATATCTTGTTGAATCTGCTCAATTTTCTTTTCAAACTCTAAATAAGTTGCCATAAAGTCTCTCCTTATATTTTCTTGAAGATTACAACACCGTTTGTTCCACCAAAACCAAACGAATTACTCATAACTACATTAATCTCCGCATCTCTTGACTCATTTGGAACATAATCCAAATCACAGTTCTCATCAGGAGTTGTATAGTTAATAGTTGGAGGAAGCTTACCATCACGCATTGCCATAATAGAGACAACAGCTTCAATTGCACCTGCTGCACCTAGACAGTGACCAATCTGCCCTTTGATAGAGCTAACAGGAGGACAGTTCTCTTTTCCTCCAAATAACTCTTTTATCGCTGTTGTCTCATTTTTATCATTGGCTGGGGTACTTGTTCCATGTGCATTGATATAATCTATCTTAATATCCCCAGCCATTCTTATAGCTGCTTTCATCGCACGAAGTGGTCCATCAGGTACAGGTGTCGTGATATGATTTGCATCACCACTCTCACCAAATCCTACAACCTCAGCATAGATTCTAGCACCACGAGCGACAGCAGATTCATACTCTTCTAAAACCAAAGCACCTGCTCCCTCTCCCATAACAAAACCATTTCTATCAGCATCAAAAGGTCTTGATGAACCTTGAGGGTTTTCATTATTGGTACTCAATGCTTTCATTGAACCAAATCCTCCAATACCAGCACCACATATTGCTGACTCTGCACCAATCACCAACATTCTATCTGCTCCATCGAGAATAATCGTTTTTGTAGCCTCTGCAATAGCATGAGTACCAGCAGCACAAGCAGTTACACAAGATAGATTGGGACCTTTGATTCCATGATCAATAGAGATAAATCCTCCAAGCATATTGACTAGAGAGGAGGGAATAAAAAATGGAGAAATTCGTCTAGGTCCTCTGTTTTCACAAACAATAGAATTTTTTTCAATATTTGGCAAACCACCAATACCTGAAGCTGAAGAGATACCAAACCGTTCCATATCAATACCTTCGGAGAAGTTTGCATCAAGCATCGCCTCATTTGCAGCTTTTATTCCAAGTTGAATAAATCGGTCAGCTTTTTTAACCTCTTTAGCATTCATTACTTCACTAGGGTCAAAGCCAACAATCTCACCTGCAATCTTTACGGAAAATTTTTCAACATCAAAAAGTTCAATCTCCTTAATACCACATTTTCCATCCAAAATGGCAGAAAACGCTGTCTCTTTATCTTGCCCAACACTGTTTATCATTCCTAGGCCAGTAACTACTACTCGTTTCACTCTATCTCCTATTTTTCATTCTAAAATATATATCAGAATATATTTTCATAAATTCTCAAATATAGCTTAATAACAGGAAGACAAACCCATCATAAGATTTGTCTTCTAAAAAATTATGCTTGAATATTTTCAATAAACTTAATTGCGTCTGTAACAGTTGCAATTTTTTCAGCATCCTCATCAGGAATCTCTATATCAAATTTCTCTTCAAGTGCCATTACCAATTCAACTACATCAAGACTATCAGCTCCAAGATCCTCTACAAATTTAGACTCTTCTTTCACCTCATCTGGGCTTACATTTAGTTGTTCTACAACTACCTCTTTTACATCATCAAATAGTGCCATGACACTCTCCTAATCGTTTAATTTTATGCTCGTAAGTATAGCAAAAAAATCTAAAAGCTAATTACTATTAGTATAAAATGATTATTAATAAATGAGTACTTACATATAATTACAGCTCATTAGAGTGTTCAGATATAAAATATTTTTAAAACTAAAAACAACAATATGTTACTATTTTACTTCTTTTTTGTTATCTTATATTTTTTTTATTTATATAATGATAATATGTACATAATTTATATTTTATTAAGTTTGTTTAGATATAATTTTCAAATTTTTTCGAAAAGGTAGGTAAACATGATTAAATATTTTTTAATATTTATCTGTATCACAACTAGCGTATTTGCTATAGATAGTTCTTTAGAGGATGCGTATATTATAGAGGTTAAAGACTCTCTAAATCAATATCAAGAGGAAGAATTAGTCAGCAATTCTACAACTTCTTATGAAGTTGAATTAGAGGTCGAATCAGAACCAGTGGCAGAGAGTTCGTGTGATTCGTGTAACAAAATTGCAAAACCAGTAAATAAAAGATTAAATTCTCCGAAAGATATTACAATTTTTGAAGAGAAAGAGATCAAGCCTATCAACTATACGAATACTATTTCGTTAAATAAACTTCAAGTCTCAGAGAAAAAACAGAAGTTTTTTTATATGATTCTACCTGCTATTCTTATTAGCAAACAGAAGCTTGAGGTAAAAAGAGCAAAAGTTCGAACTATATTAGATAGTGAGAATCCATCTTCAGAAGATCTAGCTTTTCTTAAGAAGCTCTACAAAACATATAAAACAGACAAACCTAAAAAGCTTCTGAATCGTATGCAGACTCATCCAGTGAGTATTGTATTGGCTCAAGCAGCTATAGAATCAGGATGGGGAGAGTCTCGTTTCTTTAAACAGGGAAATAACATCTTCGGGATGTGGTCAGTAAACCCAAATGAGCCTCGAATGAGAGCAAAAGGTACTAGAAATGGTAAACCTGTATATCTTAGAAAGTTTGCAACACTTAGTGATGCTATCGATAACTACTTTGAGACAATAGGAAGAGGTGCATATAAAAGCTTTAGAAAACAGAGAAAGATCACAGATGATCCTCTTCAGCTGGTTCAATATCTAGTAAATTACTGTGAACTAAAAGGTAAATATACTAGAAAGCTTAGAAAATTTATCATTGCTAATAAGCTCAAAAATTTTGATGACTTTAAAATCGATGAGATCTATCTAACAAAGAACTTTTAGAAGATCAAAACTCACTTTAGTTCCCTCTCCTTTTTGGGAACTAATAAATATCTTTATCCTCTCATTATCACAATAGGCTTTGACAAGAGCCAATCCAATTCCCTCTCCATAACTACTATTATCAGATTGATAATATCTCTCATATATAGTAATAAGCTCCGTCTCATCCATTCCAACACCTCTATCTTCTATAGTTAAGATGTTATCTTTTATAGTTATCGTCACAAGATCATTTTTGTCTGAATATTTCATAGCATTAACTAAGACATTATCTAACATCTTCTCAAAACCAATTCTATCAACCAAAATAGTATGAGATTCTAAATTGAGTTCAAAAGGGTTTCTATCCAAAAGTTTTAAAACATCAACTCGCTCTTCTATTAACAGTTTTAGATCAACTCTCTCTTTCTCTATAGGGTGTATCTCTTTTTTAATACTATAAATAAGCTCAGCATATAGTCTCTCTAACCGATTAGATGCGTCATCTATTCTACTTAATCGTCTCAACCCCTTCTCATTGTCTTTAAGAGTTCGTTGGAGAAGTAAGCTATTGGCTTTAATTGTCGAAACTGGAATATTCAACTCATGCAGAATCTCTTTGGTTAAATGTAGAAGATTCTCATCTACTTTTAGCTTCTGACTTAAAATATAACTACTAAGTGTATAACTAAAACCCAAAGAGACTATAGTGAGCAGTAGGATAACCACCCAAAAATTCATATCACTGCTCAAAAAACTATAGAGTAACCCTATCAAAGCCAATAGGGATAGTAGATAGAGGATAGTCGCAATCCATATCTGTTTTTTGTGCATGTGTTACAATTTTTCCCACACACTCATCTCGGCAACTGTATATTGATGCTTTCGAGCTGTCTCTGCTATCACAAAAGGGACATCACGCGTATCTAAAAGTTTAAACTCTCCATCCAAAGTCTCCACTATCCCATCGAGTGTCCTAAAATTTTCACCATCTCTTCTATATCCACCCAACCACTCCTCCTTGGGAGTATACTCCTCTTGCCAAGTATATGGTGAAGTCAAGATCAATAATCCACCCTCATTTAGTCGAGAAGATAGACTCTGCAAAAATTTTTTAGGGCTATAGAGTCTATCTATAAGATTAGAGGCAAAGATAAGATCATATCCTTGGTATAGAGTCTTTAGATTACAGGCATCTCCCTGCCAAAAGGTTACATTTGAAGCAGTATCTTCTAATCCTAAACTTTTGAGAGAGACTGTTTTATAGTTAACCAGATCTCCCTCAGTTGGTACTGTAAAACCTATAGATCCCTCCTCTTTCATCAAAGTAGCCAACTGAATAAACCTCGCAGTATAATCCAATGCTGTCACCTCATCAAAGACTCTAGCCAACTCAAAAGAGCTTCGACCTATCGCACACCCTACATCAAGTGCAGTTCGTTTTGGTCTATCATCCATATACTCTATCGCTAATTTAGCACATGTTTTAGAGTAGTTTTCAACTCCAAAATGGCTATCTCCCCATCCAAACTCAGCATATTGACTTATCAGAGCATTACTCTCATAACTATTAGATTTGACCTGCTCCTCATAACTACTCTCTACAATCCTAAAACCAGCATGTTGAAAAAAGTGTTTTCTAAAAGCAAATCTAGCAGAGAGCAGTGCCTCATTACCTGTTGAGATCCATGATCCACCTTTCATGAGATTGTGTTTGTTATCAAAAGTAGGTACGGTAAAGTCATCATAGATAGGATGAACTTCAAACCCCTCAAAAGGATACATCGGTGTCTCGCTCCACTGCCACACATTACCGATCACATCATAAAACTCACCATGAGAAAAAGAGTCTACAGGGGTAGTAGAGGCGTAGTGTTTGAGATTGATGTTGCCATCACTATCATGCTCTAAGCCAGTATGTTTAACCAGTGCATACCACTCATCCTCGGTAGGAAGTCTTAGATTTTTGCCATCTTTTTGAGATAGCCAGTTACAATAGGCCTTTGCCTCATGATAGTTTACTTCAGCAGGATGAGTGTACAACATAGGGACAATCTCTGTCATCATACGCAATCTATAGCCATCTTCTGTTTTTAGCCAAAAGGTAGGATGGGTAGCTTTTTCAAAATCACGCCATGCTCTCCCCTCCTCTTCCCAGTAGAGATCATTGGAATATCCGTCATCTTCAACAAAAACTAAAAACTCTTGATTGCTTATAAGATATTTTGATGCCTTAAAGCTAGGAATAGTCGCTTCATGGAAACCATACTCATTATCCCAACCATAAAAAGAGTCCTCTCTACTCTTATCGAGTCTAATAACTCCACCCTCTACATCCAACATCTCATTGATAGGTGATTCTCCTTGATCCAAGCAGATACTCCACCCATCAACAGGCTGGACAAACTCTATATCAAGCTGACGAATCAATACAGAAGAGGTCTCTATATGAATTCGCTCATGCTCACATCCCATTAAAATTGCCCAAAAAGGAGAGTCCCAACCTATAGGTAAGCTTAGAGGAAGGGTATCAATAAGCTCATTGACCAAAGATCTAACTCTATCACGATAAGATTTAGTCTCCTCTACCGTAGGAAAATTGTAGTGAGTATCATTGAGATCATCCCAACTCATCTCATCAACACCTACAGCAAAGATAGACTCCAATTTAGGATCTATTCGTTTTGAGATAGTTTTAGCAATGATAAGTTTGTTGATAAAAAAAGTAGCAGTATGACCAAAATAGAAGATTATGGGATGACGCAAACTGTTAGCTCTTGCATAAAAAGCTTCATCATTTACTAAACTCTCAAAAAGCTTCTCATAAACATCATAAGTATTGTTGAAATATGCTTTTATCTCATCTCTTTTATTCTCTACACTATCACCATCAAGTGAGATATGGGGTATAATTTTCACTCTATTCCTTTTTTTGGAATAATTATAACCCAAATCTTGTAAAGATAGTGTAAACAACCTTACATTATAATAGTAAATAACTAACTTCTATCAAACCACCACATCAAAGCAAATAGTAATCCCGTTGTCTTAGCAACACTCTCATCAAAAATAAACTCTTTGGCTTTATCTGTAGGCAACTCCAACACCTCTATCAACTCACTCTCTATACCACCACCATCATTGACACGCATATCTTCTGTCACTTCGGTATAAAATATAGTCTGTTTTGAACCTGCAAAGCCAACTGCATTATTGACCATAGTAATTCTCTCTATATCTTCAATAGGAACTAAATATCCACACTCCTCCAAAATCTCTTCACTAGCGATCTCAATCAAAGAGAGATCTTTATCTACGATACCAGCACAAAGCTCTATAGTAAGACCATCTTGAGTGCCACCCATATATACAGCTGGACGAAACTGCTTGACAAGTACAAAACTATCTCTCTCTTTGTGATAGATCAAAACAGCTACAGAGTCATGAGCCTTGACAACCTCCCAACTCTTCTCTATACCATTTTGTCGATAAGTGACAAAATTTGCTTTTATAAATTTTGGGTCTTTAAGTTCGTGCAGTCTAAAATCTTCTATTCTATTTTCCATTACCATCCTATATTTTTATAATACTTTCTCATCTTAGGACTTACTGAGCGTTCTTGAACAGTATTCCATATATAAGAAGGTCTATTCTCATCAAAAATTTTATCTATTATTTTTGTATATCTCTTTTTTCTTCTTAGGTAAGCTTTTTTGCCTTTGCCATGAAGACCTTTTGAACTAAACTTAATCATACGCATCGGATTGATCGCTCGACCATTTAGATAGACACCAAAGTGTAGATGAGCACCTGTACTTCTTCCTGTGTTTCCCACATAACCAATCACCTGCCCTTTAGTTACATACTCTCCTCGTTTGATTTTAAATCTACTCAAATGGGCATATATTGTACTATAATTATCTGCGTGTTCTATCTTAATAAGATTTCCATTTGCCCCTTTATATGATGCAAAAGTTACTTTTCCATCCGCCGCAGCCAAGATGGGTGTTCCTCTCTTTGCACCAAAATCTGTTCCAAGGTGAGCCTTCCATCGCTTTAGTACAGGGTGAAATCGTCTCTGAGTAAAATGAGAAGTGATACGCACATGTTTCAGAGGTTTTCCCATATACTTTTTGACAAGCTCTTTTCCATTTTCATCATAATACTTACCATCAGTATGTTTAAAGACATAATTTCTCTTTTGATGAGACTCCAACATCGCTACTTTTATATCAGGTATTCCAATAGGTTGACCCAGACGCATCTTTTGATCATAGACAATAGCCAACTTATCCTTTTTCTGAATACCTTGAAAATCGACACTATATTTTAAGACTTTGGTAAACTCATCTGCAAGTTTTTTATTTTTGATTTTATGAACAATGTCACTATGGGGATTTTTATCTATAGATAGTAGTGTCACATAGGTATCTTTTTGATAAGAGACAGGTATAACTTCAACACTATAACCTTTTGGCGTTCTAAAAAGATGTAACTGTAGCTCTTCACCAGTAGGAATCAGTGCTTGAAGCAGAACTCCATTGGTCGCAACCATCTCATAAAAACGTCTATTTTCATCAATCTCAGATATGAGTTGAATATCATCTTTATCTAAAGAGTTAATAATATCTTTAGAAATTTTATGTCTGACCAAATAACTTTCAAAATCTACCCCTCGCTCCCACAAGTTACGCGTAACCTTAGCCGAAAATAGGGAGATAGATAGTAATAATAATACTATAAAATACCTCATGAACAATATTCCCTTCAATAATACTCCTGCACCAATTATAACCAATTGTGACTAAATAATAATGTCTTAACTTTTAAAAAAAACTCCAAACAACTATTTTTATATAAAATTCAAACAAGAACCCTCTTGGGTGCTACAGAGAGCGTTACTTTTCATTAGCTCTTATTTCTCTATATTCTACACTGTTTTATATATCGAGGATTAAGTAAGAGCCTACTATACTACGCCCTAAAAAAATAGTGAGAGAATTCATGATAAAACAGATTATAGGAAATATAGACTTTATAGAGTCATTGAGAGGCAAAAAGGCTACTTTTATGTTAGCCCTAAGCAATACAAAAACAGCACAGATTAAAGGTATCACCCAAGCAGGAATTCCTGGAATGATCCATCTTACTCCTACATTAGATAGTGAATTCCTCACTACAGGAGAGGTAAGAAGCTTAGAGAATATTGCTGAAACACCAAAAGGTGTACCTACTCCTGCATTGATTACAAGAGCAATTCACCTTTTGAATGGGTATGGTCGCATTGAACTTTTAAATCTTGGACTAGAGATAAAACCAAAGGTAGACTACTTTAAACTCCATGATTTTGGGATTAATCCATCTAATAGTATCTCTAAAGGTGCAAAGATAGATGCCCAAGAGATTTTTCAAAAAGGGGTAGAGTTTGGACAGGCATATGAGTGTAAAGATGAGTATATTATATTAGGAGAGTCTGTTCCTAGTGGCACAACTACAGCTATGGCTACTGCTCTTGGATTGAGATACAAGGTCAAAGAGTGCTTCTCTAGCTCATTCAAAGAGGTTCCCAATGATATTCGAGAAAATACACTCAAACTTGCCCTATCTCACATAGAAGATAAAGATGACATCTTTGCCATCCTCTCAAAAGTGAGCGATAATATGCTGATATTCAATGCAGGATTTATACTAGGGCTAAACAATAGAATACCTATAATTTTGGCAGGAGGAACACAGATGGCAACAGTACTGTTAATAGTAGATAGAGTGCTAAAACTTATGGGAGGAACTATGGAAAGCTCAAATCTCTCTTTGTGTACTACTAAATGGGTAGCAGAAGATGAAAAGAGTGATATAGAAGCACTCCTAAAACTTTTACGCTTTTCTATCAATGCATACTATGTAGATTTTGATTTTGGATTGAGTGAACATCCTGCTCTGAAACTATATGATGAAGGGGAGGCTAAAGAGGGAGTTGGTGCAGGAGGTGCATTGATGTATGGAGTACTTAATGGGGTTTCAAAAAAAGAGATTACTCAAAAAGTAGAATCTTTTTTATCTTAACTAATTCTGTTATTCAACCATTAAGTAAACTTAGTTATTATTTTAAAATAAAACGATAAAAAATAGGATTTAAAATGGTTATTTTGACACATCATGTTAAAGAGAAAATGTCTCAACGAGGTATCAATAAAGAGCTATTAGAGATCGTTTTAATATATGGTGTTGTCAAAAAAGACAAAGTTATCCTCAACAGAAAACAGTGCGAAAAACTTCTAAGAAAACTAGATAAATATAATAAAAAAGTCAAACGATTGGGAAATAGACTACATATAGAGAAACTAAATAAATCCCGATCAATTGTTCTTAAAATTATAGACAAGGGGGGAGTCTCTCTTGTAGTAATGAGTGATACACTAATCACTACATATAATACAAACATAAAAGTAAAACGAAAAAGACGATACAAAAGTCGTCGATAAAATAGAGAGATATATGAAAAAAATTCTATACTACGGAGGACAAAAATCAGGAAAAAGCCTTCTAGCAGAAAAAAAGACCCTGAATCTTGCAACCTCTACCCCTTACTATATTGCTACTTATAATAATGCTTATGAAGATAAAGAGATGCAGAGACGAATTAGCAAACATCAAAGTCAACGTCAAGAGAATTTTATAACAATAGAAGAGCCTCTTGATCTCACAAAAATCATAACTCCAAACAACACATATCTCATAGACTGTATCTCCATGTGGATACTAAATACGCTTGATAAAACAGAAGAGGAGCTACTATCTCAACTCTCAACCATTACTCAGATAGAGTCAAATATCGTATTTGTATTGAATGATGTAACAACAGGAGTAATTCCAATGGATAGGGAGAGCCGAAAGTTTGTAGATAGAACAGGTATAGTAGGACAATATCTAAGTAAAATATCAGATGAAGTCTATGAGGCAAAATTTGGGATAGAGATCAAAATCAAAGAGTAAAGTATTGTCACATCTGAATTAAGATATAAGAATAGTTAGTGTAAAATAGTTGATATGATACAACATAACATCATAATATTTACAAAGGATTTATATGAATAAAAAGAAAATATTTTCAATACTCAGCATCGCTATTTTAGCATCTTCTCTTCTCGTTGGTTGTGGTGGAGGTGGTGGTAGCAGTAGCGACCCTGATAGCAACTCAAGCACTACAGATGGTGGAGGCTCTTCAACAGGAGGAGGAAGTTCAACTGGTGGTGGTTCATCAGGAAGTGGTGGATCCGATGGTGGTTCAGGTTCAAGTGGAGGAGGAACAGGAAATACTCCACCAGATGGTGACTGCCCAGGACTACTTCCTTGTTAGGAAAATATTAAGTAACACAATTTATTGTGTTACTTAACTACTATCTCAATTCAATCTTTCCCAAAACCTCTTCTAACCCCAAATCAACTTTTATCTGTGGTAAAAAAGGTCTCTCTTCTTCCAAGCTTATCTTTACAAAGTCCAGATCATCCTTGTCCAAGTACTCTCTAATCATCTTCTTAACACGATACAGAGACGAGATCTCATCAACTAGGATACCTTGAATCTCAGGAACATTAGCGATAAAAATTTTACCCTCTGTAAAAGGGATCAACTCATCTTTTTCTATACCTCGATTTTCAGCAACTGCATCTACAAAGTTATCATAAGTTGGTTTGAGTAGATTTTTGATCATATACTCTCTATTCTCATCATCTATCTTTGCCAACATAGAGATC
>Ga0256827_10000420_pt1 | contig 26458 bp, 22 predicted proteins | sample CV84metaG_FD_185977 | JGI IMG/M metagenome (GOLD analysis project Ga0256827, IMG submission 185977) | Hydrothermal vent microbial communities from East Pacific Rise, Pacific Ocean - CV84 | ecosystem: Environmental > Aquatic > Marine > Hydrothermal vents | place: Pacific Ocean: East Pacific Rise...
GTTCAAAACCTTGTCCAAAGAATGTTAAGATTGGAAGCCACATAGCTAAGATTTTACCACTTGTAGAGGTAGATGTTAATGCCATAACAGCACCCAAAGTTACCATCCAGTTACAAAATATAGCTTTTATAAAAAGCATTTTAACTAAGTACAATAGCATACATTAGTAGGCAATATCTCCAAAGGGTTTATATTTAATTCACATTGACTTAATATAATATATCTATAAAATTATTAAGGATAAATTATGAAAAAGATAATATTTACTTCTCTTGTTTTGGTGACTATGGTATCGGCTCAGTCGGCTCAAGAGATTATTGAGGTTAATGGGTGTAGTTCTTGTCATGCTGTAGCTAGTAAGAAGTTAGCTCCTGCATTTGCAGGTATAGGTAAAAGAAACAAGATGCAAAATGGGTCAAATGCTAAAAGTACTATAGTCAATAGTATTAAAAATGGCTCAACTGGTAAGTACAAAATGTTTGCAGATAGTAAAATGCCATCTTATCCAAGTCTGTCAGACCAAGAGTTGTCAACTTTAGCAGAGTATATACTATCTCAATCATCTAAAGCAAAGGGTCGTGGTCATGGAAAATGTAAGGGACATGGTGGAGGTCATGGTAGAGGTAGTATGTAGCTATAGTCTATTAAAGAGACAAGTAACCTATGAAGAGTTACTTGTTTAGTGAGTGAGACCAAAATTTAAAACAGTCTCTACTTACTAAAAATAGTAAAATCTTTTACTTTTACTACATACTCTCCAAGGCTAAATACTACTCTATATTTGCCTATAGGGAAATCTCCTCTACTATATTTAAGATATGAGTAGATAAATTCACTTCCAACTACATCTCTATTTTCTTCTTTAATCAATATAAATTTATCATCTATATAAGCGTACCACTTTATGGTTAAAACTTCATCTGCAAATGCACGATATGTAGTAGTTGAAGCATATATTTTCTCTATATTTGATGGTATGGTATTGGTTATATCTACAGCACTTTGGCTATTTAAATCTATAGCTTTTGAAATTTGTACATCTGCTATAGTTGTTAGTAGATCATTAGATTTTACTATTGAGTCTTTTATATATAGAGAGTTAAGAGCCAACTCACTTAAAAATTTACCCAACTGCCCATAGGCAGGATTTACACTTACACATATAAGATAGATATAATTATCTATCATCTGCATAGTGTAGAAGTGTTCCACAATATAACTACTATTTTTTTCTACTATGTGTATGGAGGTCATTACTCTCTTACCACTCTTTATAACTCTAAGTTTATCATAGGTATGACCATTCTTCCCTATAAGACTCATAGCATATATAGTAAGTATATTTTCTGGACTATATCTATTTATATTTTCAGAAGATATGTCTATTTTACTTACTGATAATTTAGCATGTTTATCTATAAGAGATATAACAATAGGAGAACTACTCTCTAATCTCATCCAAGTAGTAGGTAACATAAGTGATAGATTATTGCCATCAATCTCTACTCTACTTAGTTCCATTTCCTCTACTAAAGATGTAATCTCTGGATAGCTATTTAACATATCTGATAAAAAATATTCATCATCTTTTCCAGAAGGTATATCATACTCTTCAATACTCAATGCAGATAGATTACTCATTAAAATAAATGCAAATATTATTGACCACTTAACTACTCTACCTATAGTGACCATATCAGCTCTCCTAACTTTTTACCATTATCTATGGTATCTAAAAAACCATTGGCTTTTTTATTTATATCTTTATGCAATATATCATCTCTAGCCGTAGTAGTCCATAACTTATATCTCTCTAACCTTCTTACAAATGAGTAGTTAATATTGTTACCATTAACATCATATAACATCTCTGTACTCTTTACTTTAGTAAGCAGGTTACCATCTTTATCGTATACTTTCATATCTGATGGTACTTCAACACCGTTATGGTAGTACTTATATAGTCTAAATGGTATATCTATCAATTCACCACCAAGCTTAAAGGTATAGTTATCTACCATATCTTTAACTATGCTTACTACTGCACCTGCTTCTTTGTCTTTATATATAGCATCTACAGCATTATTTGTAACACCATGTACCGTAGCTACAACACCTGCTACATTACCATACGCCAATCCTAATGTTTTATTGATAGTTGCTGCTGTATCACGAATAAGTATAGTACGATTTTCACTAATACTTAACTCTTTATCTATCTCTAGTTGTTTAATAGTCTCAGACTCTTGTTCAGATACCCAAGCATCATAATACTGTTTTCTTACAGCTGATTTAATAGCTTTTAGCTTATCAAGTGATGCATTCTTACTAAGCTCTTTTACCTTGTTAATAGTAAGTCTCTTAGTCTCATAGTCATTACCAAAGTTATCTATAATCTTTATAATATTAGTTAACTCATGTTGCTTAGATTTTAACTCTTGTTGATTATTATATATAGCTCTATTATGCTCTATATCACGATATATATCTCGTTGATCTCTATGGATATGTCTTCTCTCTACTCCACCTAACTCTCTTAACTGACTTTTGTTATTTTGTAACTCTTTTCTAAGTGTATAAATACTATCTTGATATATCTTTATCCTCTGTTTATGATAACGATCATTTACACCTTTTTCTCTCTCTGCTCTCAATCTAGCTTCTGCTCTATCTAGTCTATGTTTTATAGTCTCTATATCTTGCTGATACTGCTTTATATACTCTTTTCTTTCATACTCTACATCACTTAAGATATTGTCATTATCTATAGTTTCTATATTATTATTTTGTATATTACTAGACTCATTACTACTTACATTGGCATATTTAGATTTACATTTAGCTATCATAGAACTACTTGAACATCTATTTTCCTCTACAACACATTTAATTGCACCCTGATTGGATATGGTATTACATCTATTGGCTATTTGAGTTGGTGTCATACCAGCATGAGAAGATGTAAAACATCTTTTTCCTCTCTGCCATGCCTCTTCTGCACACTTTTTATGTGCTTCTTGACACTGCGTTGAACCATCTAACGATACTATGCCTATGCTCTGAGATGGATCATTATTTTGATTAGATCTCATAGCTCTATCTACAACCTCTTTGACATGATTGTAACACTCTTGTAGTTTTGTTGATGGAAGATCTGTTGACAAAGGAGGTAATGGAGTATTAGGTTGACTACTGGTAACTCTTTTATTATCACTCACATCACCCAATATAACTCTCTCTCCACCTGAACCTATGGCTCTTGTTCGTAAAGCATCACCTAGTGTTATGCTTGCATTAAGCATGGTACTACATATAGCTACTATTATTAATAATTTCATCTTTTTCATTCTACTGTTAAACGATATGCTATTAATTTCCAAGTTTGATTTTCAAAAATAAAACTATTTTTAAACTTAACAACTGAAGGTGAAGTAGCATAATGTCCCTCTACTAATAATATGTTTTCATTAGAAATAGTAGGTTCTTTATCAAAAATAGGTGTATAATTTTTCAATATTGAAAAATCTGCATTTTGATCCATAAATAATTTAAAAGCCCTATTTAAACTGTTAACATTTGTATCTTTTTGCCATACTATTGATATGTTATCATAAAATATTTTCATATCTTTACTGTTAATACCTTTTGCAAATAGTGACATATTTTCTTGTACTAAAATAGAGAGCTGATTATTTGAGGGGATTGTAGTACTTTTATCATTTAAACTACTACTATCGTTTAAAATACCTGTTGGTTTAATATTTGTTAAACCAGCAGATTTTTTATAGATAGAGTATATTTTCCATTCATCTTCACCTACTCTTATAAAATTTAAAAGAATAGGTATAGTACCACCATCTTTTGTAGTAACTACTCCCTCTAGTTTACCCATGTCATTTTCAAATGATCTCTCATCCCAATCAACACTTTTAAAATTGGTCAATCCACTTTGTAAAATAAAATCTTTAAATTTCTTTTGTGTTGTTGAGTTTTGAAACTCTTTAGATAACATATTATAGGCATCATCATAGTGTTTTGTTTTTACATGTATAAAAAACTCTGTAGAGACATCTGTCATTCCTGAAGTTTCATACATTACTAAGGATACAAGTCCAACTATTAGCACGATAATTGTAAAAAAAATCTTTTTCCACATAATTAACTCCTTATATTTACTACCTTATTGTACTCCTTACATAAAAGAAAGTCAATGCTATTAAATATATGACATTACCAAAACTTAAATTTAAACTCGCTATTGTCTATGTTGAAGCCCTCTTTTAAAAATACTTCTAACTCATGTTGAGGAATTGGTTTGCTATATAGATAACCTTGTATATTTTCACAACCACTTTTTAGTAAAAAATCTTTTTGTTCTTGTGTCTCTACACCTTCTGCTATGACTGTTAAATTTAGGCTATGTGCTAGGGCTATGATGGATTTTGCAATTACAGCACTATCTTGACTATGTGGCAGATCCTCTACAAAAGATCTATCTATTTTTAATTTTGAAATAGGTAATTTTTTAAGATGTGAAAGAGAGGAGTAGCCCGTACCAAAATCATCTATGGATAGTCTTATACCCATATCTGAAATTTGATTTAGTATCTCAATAGTCTCTTCGGGATTAGACATAATATGACCTTCTGTTATCTCTAACTCTATCCAATCTGTTTTACATTTAGTCTCTTTCATCATAGTCTCTAATAAGTTTACAAAATCTTGTCTTTGTAATTGCCGTATTGAAATATTTAAAGAGACTCTTCCTGGATTTAATCCATCACTATGCCACCTATATATTTGTCCCATAGCTGTCTTCATAACAAACTTATCTAACCCTACAACAAGTCCTGTAGACTCTGCTAACTCTATGAACTCTGAGGGTTTAACAAGTCCCATAGTTGGATGTTTCCATCTTACAAGTGCCTCTAATCCTATGAGTTTATTGCTTTTTGCATTAAACTGTGGTTGGTAATATACTAAAAAATCTTCATTTTTTAGACCATCTTGTAGATTGGCTTCCATAACAACTCTCTTATGTGCTAAGTCTGTCATCTCTGAGCTATAAAATTGGAAATCATTTCTTCCACCATCTTTTGCTTTATACATAGCAGCATCTGCATATTTTAAAAGATTTTGTGTATTGTCCCCATCTTCAGGATAGAGACTAATTCCTATACTAAAAGATACATATAGTCTATTTACATTAACAGTAATAGGTTCTACAAGAACATCTATTATTTTTTCTGCCAATAGGGTTGCCTCTTGAGTATCATTTATATTACCCATAATTATGGTAAATTCGTCTCCACCTAAACGAGCTAAAGTATCTTCATCTCTTAAAACTTTAGTAAGTCTATGTGTAACTGATTGTAGAACCTCATCTCCTACATTATGACCTAATGAATCATTTATAGATTTAAAATGATCTAAATCAAGAAAAAAGAGTGCTAATCCTTTATTATCTTTCTTTGCTCTTTGTATGCCTTGTTCTAATCTATCATTAAAAAGTATACGATTAGGTAATCCAGTAAGAGCATCATGATGAGCTTGGTAATGTAAAATATTTTTTTGCTCCTCTAACTCATTTCTAGTATCTAAATGCTCCGTAATATCTCTCGCTGACTCAATAATTCCTATGCAATCATTGTTATTATCAAATAGTGGACTTGCTGATATTTCTACATATTTTTTATTACCTTTTGAATCAAAACGATCATGTACGACAATAGCATGTCTTTTTGTTTTAATTACATCTCGTAGAGGACATGGTCTATCATGACTATTGCATGGTTCAGATCTGTTATATGCAATTTCATAACACTTTAATTTTGTAGGTTCTATACTATTTCTACTTTTTACAATTTTACGAAGCTTGCTATTCATTAAGTCAACACTATAGTCTTCTTTTATAACCATAATTTGATCATTTACTCCATCAATTATAGATTGTAAATATTGATGTTGCTCCTTTATCTCCTCTTTTGAGTCTTTCTCTTTAGATATATCTGTATATGTACCAACTATTCGTATAGGTTGATTATTATCATCATATAATATTTGTGATTTACCAATAACCCAGACAAAGTGACCAGCCTTATGCCAAAATCTATGTGTTGATTCAAAATACTGTAGTTGCCATAAAATATGTTTATTTAAAGATGAGAACACTTCTCGTCTATCATCTTTATGCAATAATTTTTTCCATACAGCAACAGTACTCTCTAACTCACTATTTTTATAACCTAACATCTCTTTCCACTGTGGAGATATATATAGGCTATTAGTTTTTATATCCAAATCTAAAATAGCTGTTTTACTACCTACAAGTGCTAAGTCAATACGCTTATTTGTACTATTTAACTTAGATTTTAATTTTATACTTTTTATTACATTTCCCAAAATAGCTATAAACTGCTCTGTCTTAAAAGGTTTAACTAAGTAACCATCAACTCCTAGTTCTATCCCTTTTGTAAAGTATTCTGTTTTTGTAAATGATGATAATATAACTATTGGTACATCATTATGTCTATTTCTAATAGATGCTATCATCTCAAAACCATTCATAATTGGCATATCTATATCAGTTAAAATAAGATCTATATTGTTTTCTTTTAACTTTTTAAGCCCATCTGAACCATCTTTGGCAATAGTAATATTATCAAAAAAATTATTTAATATATTTAATACAATTTTTCTAGATACAAGGTCATCTTCTACATATAATACATGTATACTGTACTTTTCAATATCATTTATATTATTCACCCTATAGCCTTTTTTTTAACTTATAATAAAATTATACAATGTAATTTTTAGATAACTCATTAATTTTCATTTAATTATAGATATTAAAAATACTCTTTAATTATTTCAGGAAATATTTTAATGACTTTATTAGCTTTATCTATTTTAGATTGAAATATATTTGAACTTGAGGGAAAAGCTTCTATTAGTTCATTATATATAGCTATTTTCTCTTCTATATGGTGTTCAAGTGCATCAAGTACTGCTTGCATAGTCTCCTTACTAGTTGCATATTTCATTAAAAGTTCAAACATTCTTTTTCTTGGATGTATTGCCATAGAGTCACCAGCAGCTAAAGCAATCTCTTTTATATCCCATCGAGATATATATATACCACTTACACTTGGTGCTATAATCTTTGCATAGAGTGCTTCTGTATAAGATGGATAATCTTTTAAATCACTCTCCTCATCTAAGTCACAAGATCCATCTGAACAGAAAGCAGGATTGCCATTAAAATTTTTTTCATTTATATGTGCAAACTCTTCTCTTAAACTATTTATATCATTTTCATTCATTATTTGTCTCCTATTAGTAGTGGTATCATATCTACATCTACTTTAGCATTAAACCATCTATTTGCTATAAGTATTACTTTTGCTACAAATAGTATTTGATCATCTAAAAACTCTATTTTAGTAAAAAGTGCTTTTACATCATCTTCGAGACAATATCCATATATCTCTGTATCTTTTACTTCTATAAAGTCAACTTTTTGTTCTCTTAATGCACACTCACTTAAATGTTTACAGTACTTAATAGCTTTTGATGAAAACTCTTTTTCAATCATCATTTTATCTACTTTAGAGTTACCTACACTAGTCATTGTAATTTCAAAATGTTCATCTGCAATATTTAAAGCAATAGCTGTTGCATTGATGTTATTTTGTTTCATTATTTTATTAAAATACTTTCTTAAGTATCCTGTTTGTGCATTATGACCTAAAATTGTACATAATCCTGTATTTGGTTTTATCTCATAGGGTTGCATTATTGTTATCTTTCATAAATCTTGCATTATTGTGTAAGAACATAGCTTCTTCCTCTTCTACTAAGCACCTAGGACAAGTTTGCTCTCCACCTGTGTAGGTAAAATTGTTAGCACATTCATTACATTTTTTTATGGTAAATGAAGCTAAAGTTCTCTGAATGGGTTCAAAAAATTCTTTTATTTCAAAACTACTCTGTAGGTGTATTGCATTTGGCTCACAAACATCATGGCATAAATGACACTTTACACATAACATAGAGTTAAAGTTAATAAGAGAAAACTTACTATTTGAACTTAAAGCACCAGTAGGACATATACGGTAACATATTTGACAATTTGTACAACTATCATCTATGTATTTTTGAGATATAAAAGATATATCTTCAATATTTAAAACTTCATACTCTTTAGGCTTTTGAACTTGTTTTAATACTGTTAAGAGTATTTTTCTCTTATCTGGTAGAGTTTTATCTTTTATTTTTTCAATAACCGATCTATCTATGTTAAATACTTGTAACTCTTCTGCATTAACAGCATCATCAAACTCTTGTTTATGTTTTAAAGCACCTTTTAAAGATGCTTGAGCTAAAAAATCTCTTCTTGATGTTACACTCTCTTCAACTTCTTGGTTACTCACTTCTATAGTCTCATCTAAATTAGTCTCTAATGATTTTGTAGAGAAGGAAGATAGTACAAAATTTGCCTCTTCTATGCGTCTTTCTATAAGAGTTAAAAGATGTGAACCTCTATCGTAACTATTTAAGTCTAAAGTAATAGTCTCACTACTAGCTAATGCTAACGATACTAAATGTTCAACACTAAGTACAGAGATACAAGGTAAGTTAAATTTTGGTGAAATTAATCTTACTTTAGATTCTAAAAAGGTAAAAAAGAACTCTGTTACTGAAAACTCAGATAGAGAGAAAGCCTCTGTAGGACAAGCACCAATACAAGCAGCTGACTCAACACCTGTTGAGAGTTTAAAAGTTGGGATATTATCTACTATCTCTATATGATTGGGTACAGCATCTACACATTTGGTACACTCTGAAAATTTACTTGTTGCTCTTACACATGATGCAACATCAAAATGTAACTTCATTAATCTTGCTTACTTTCTTCTACTTGACAATGTAGATCTAATTTTTCATTAATATACTCAAAATCACTAAGTAAAAACTCTAAGGTAAGCTCTGCACCATCATGATAAAGTGGAGTTCTTGACTCTTTTTTTGCATTTATTAAAAATAGTGGACTCCACTCTAAAAGATGCTCTTGCATAAATCCTTTTTGCACTTGGAGGAGTTCACAAACACCATCTTTATCATCTGCCTCTAGTGCTTGTTTAATAGCACTACAGAGCATATACATAAACTCTAACTCTACACCTATATGATCAGCAGACACGACTCTAGCACTACTTAACTCAACTCTAAAGTCAAGTTCATTATATAGCTCTACTACAGGGTTGTCTCCCCCACTCTCTATCATTTGATCATCTCGTGTATAGAAACTCTCATAAGGAACTAAATGCATAAGAAATAGATTTGCAAAGTCTACATTATAATACTGCTCTATAAGCTCTTTAGTGGACAATTCAGCTCTCTTTGACCACCCCTTATAGTTTGGAAATAACGATAGTAGATTTTCATCTTTTTCTATGTTCATTAAAAACTCTTCATCTACTTCTATTAGCATCAATCTTGAGATTAATGCATAAAGAGCTATACGACTATCTATATCTTGTTTCATTTGTATCATTTATATATAACCTTTAATACAGTTAAATTTATTTAATCTGTAAGCTTAACACTATAAGCTTTTTTAGATAAAGGAACAGCTGGTCTCTTAATATGTACAGGTCTTCTAAGAGTATCGGAACTATTAAGTGGACGAGTCAACTTATCTCTCCAAGCTTGGTAAATCTTCATATTATTCTCATAGTTAACATAAATATCACCTATAGTATCATCTTTTCCAGCAAGTACTATGCTTACTTTTTGATGCCAAGCATGATTACCTGCAATAGGGTCTGGATGTGAAGGTGCTACAGCATTTTGCCATGCACCTGAGAGACCATCCCACCAAATATTATCTAAATCTTTATTGAACTCTTTAAACTGCCAAGAGTCTCTATTGTTATTCATATTGTCAATAATACCCTCTTTAGGTTTAAGTGTACCTACCTTACCATCCATAGTCATATCATATAGAGGAGCTCCTAAACCCATAACTCCTAGTTTATGCTCAAAACCTGGAATATCAACAGCATTTTTAAGTTTCCATCTACCTGCATGGTGAGAACAAGCTAAAACACCTGGCATTGTACCTTCAGTAGGTATTGCCATAGCAATGAAGTAACCAGACTCCATACCCTCCTCAACAGTATCTGTAATAGTTACTTTAATTGCATCACCTCTTTTAATGTTAAGGCGTTTTGCATCTTCAGTATTGATCCAAACAGGGTTATGGTTTTGAGAAATTTCCATAAGATGCTTAGAGTTTACAGAACGAGTATGAATATTGTATGGTAGTCTAAATACAGTATTTAATGCAAATTCATTATCTTGTTTCATAAAGTCGTGATGTACCTGAGTTACAAGATGAGTCATAGTTTTACGCTCATTTTCTGTTTTAGGGTAAATAGGTATAGCATACTCTGGCCATTTCCAATCTGCAAACCACTCAGAGTAGAACTCTAGTTTTTTAGATAGTGTATGAAAACCTTGCATTAACTCACCATCTATCTCAATACCAATAGCTTTTTTACCACCAAAAGTGTGATCATCAACCATCAATGTACCAAAGCTATCTTTTTCAACTTCACTCTGTTTATACTTGTGACCATGTGCTATGTAGGTATCTCCAACTTTTTTAAGAGGTCTCTCTTGAGGTTTAAATATATTATCCTCCTCTAACCATGTACCTTGATCTCTCATCATCTCATAGTTAGGGTATTTAGATTTTGGATAAAGCTTCTTAGCCTCTGCTCTAAGATTTGGAAGTTTATCAAATGCTGCTTGATACCACTCTGGAATTGTTATAGCTCTAGTTGGATCCTCTTTTGAAGCCCAAAATTTTCTTACACCCAAAGAGCCATCAGGATCTACATGATGAGTCATAATATTTGCCCAAAACTCTACCTCTTCCCAAATTTCACCAAGACCTGCATGAATATGTGCTTCAAGTGTAGCTCTAGTTGGATCTTTTGGTTTCCAACCCATTTTCTCTAATGCAACTCTAAGTGCAGGGTTACGGAAAGACAACCATCTCTTTGGCTCTGTTGCTTCAGAGTGCTGATCATGTCTCTCACCAGCTAATCCAACAGGTAAAATAAAGTCACAATACCAGTTTGTCTCTGACCAAGTTGGTGATAGGTTAAATGATAACTCTATTTTATCTTCTCTCTTTAGAGCCTCTATCCATCTAAATCCATCTGGATTAATCCAAACTGGGTTATACATACGAGGAATCCAAACTGCCAACTTATCTGGAACATTAAGCCCTTTATCATTCCATTTTTTTCTCCACTCATCATCAAGTAGTAAGTGAGGCATAATATGACTCATCTCATAAGTACTTAGTGGATATTCAGGAGGCCAAGCAATCTCATTCCATACATCTACTCTAGGAGGTCTGGAGCCAGCTTGTGTAGCTGCATCACCTTTACCATTTACAGATATTACATGCCAATGGTGAAGCCCTACTCCACCTTTATCCCCAGCCATTGCACCACGAAGAACTAATGGTAAAAAACCAGCTCTTGCAATCATCCAACCACCTTTATGAGCAATAGGTCCTGCTCTCCAAAGGTATGTAGCAACTTTTGCACCAGCTTCTATGAACATATCATAAAGTTTTTCTACAATACGCTTTTCAATACGACACTCTTTAGCTACAAAGTCAAGTGTATAAGGTGAATACATTTCAGCAATCATCTCAATAAACTCTTCATAACTATCACCTTGAGGTACAGACTTAATATAACCTTTTTCAACAAGAAGAGCCAAATACTCTCTATCTGACATAAGTCTATCCCAGTTTACCCAGTTTTTTACAAAGTTATGATTTACAAGACTCTCACCGTTAATATCTTTCTCATTTAAAATTCTATTTGCAAGATACAAGTAAAGAGCTGTCTCTGTACCTGGCCATACAGGAACCCAAAGGTCAGCCATACCAGCAGAGTTAGAAAGTCTAGGATCCATAACAACAAGTTTAGCACCCTTTTTTCTAGCCTCTGCAATACGACCTGCTGCTTGTTGAAAGTAGTGTCCTGCATCTGCTGCGTGTGATGATTGGAGGAAAATTAACTTAGCATTAGACCAATCTGGAGAGTTTCTATCGTCATTTGACCATTGAATAGTACCCTCTCTAGCACCTGCACTACAGATGTTAGTATGTGAGTCGTAACCATCACAACCCATAGAGTGTGGAACACGGTGACCAAATCCATTCTCATTTGGGCGACCTACATGATACATGATTGATTTTCTTGACATTTCATCGCCAACTTTTAAGGTATCATGCATCTTTTTACCTATTTTAGCCATAGCTTCATCCCAAGTAGTTCTTACCCACTTACCTTCTCCTCTTTTTGAACCTTTAGCTCTCATAAGTGGAAAAGGAATTCTATCGGGATCATACATTTGGGATTGAGCGGCATAACCTTTTGCACAGTTTCTACCACGAGAACCTGAGTGAAGTGGATTACCCATATACTTACGAACAGCTAACTGCCCACCAGCTTTATAGGTAGAAAGATCAACCCATGCAGTAAGTCCACATGAAGCTTCACAGTTTGAACAGGCAGTTGGGACTAACATATATTCAATAGCTTTTATACCATCTGGATTTTCATCAGATTGTACACCTTTTCTAGCTGTTCCACCTCTTTTCCAATCATTACCATCTAACTCTGTAAAACTATCCCACTCTTTTAAAGGAGGATAAAATGATAGTGTATCTGGTGTTGGTGTAAACTTACCATCAGCTTTAGCAGGTGTATCAGCTACAGTTTGAAATACACCAGCAGCAAGTGTTGCACCTGCTACTGAGTATGCTGTACCTTTTAAGAAAGTTCTTCTACTCTCTACAAAATTTCCATTTTCTTGTCTATTATTTATTGATTTTGTCATTCATCTACTCCTTAACTCAACGCTAACATTTGTGGTATTTTAAGCCAAACATCTTTAGCTAAATATAGTCCAACAAGTGCTAATATAGCTGCAAATCTAAGCAGCGTTTGATTATCTGTTTTCATATTGCTCACAGCTAGGAAGAATGGTATAACAAAACCTAAAATCATGCCAAACCAAAACTCTGAATTGTAAGAACCCCCAGCATGTACAAATGCTAGAGTAGCCTCTGCTTCTGCTGACTTAAATGAGAAGAAATACTCACCCATATACATAGCAAATGAGAAGAAAGTTGCTATAGCAAGTATTAGTGCTAAATCTTTTCTTGTATCTCTACTCCATGATGAAGAAACAAAAATTAGTGCTGATGAACCAGCCATAAATGCTGCCCACATCATCTGCATAATCTCTGTAGGTGCTTGCCATAACTCTCTTGCACTAGATTCAGCCATAATAATAGCCGTATACATAGTAACAGGAATTGCAAGAACTACAACAAAAGGAAATACTTTTTCATAAAATGAAGAAATTCCTCTAACACTTTTTGCAACACTACAATGTCTTCTAAACTCTGGGAATGCATCAAAACCACCTATTAACATCATAATAGTTATAAGACCTGTAAATAGTGAAGCCATCCATGCACCTACCGTAATTGCAGAACTCCAATTTGGGTGTATAAATATATTTATCATTCTATATGGTTGATGTAAATCTACAAGAGTAAATAGTAAAAATATATTTAGTGCTATAAAAGAGATAAGTGGCATTATCCATCTTAAGTTTGGCATATCCTCTTTTTTATGTCTATATAGTAAGAATGCTCCTATAAATATTACACCTGTACCTATGCTTTTTGCCCACATATTTAGAGTAATCATCCAACCCCAAATAATACCAGGAAGTGCTACATCTAGCGTTACAACAGCTTGTGTTGCGTGTATTGTACTCTCTACCATCTTAATGACCTCCCTCTTCTTCATACGATTCATTAGCAGAATTCTCAAAATCCATAAAACTCTTATTATCTAAATGCTCATGCGATACAAAAGGTGCTAAAAATCTATCTAATACACTATGGTTTTTATCTCCAATAGCATCAAGATGAGTAATTTTATTAAAGAGACTATAGCCCTCTATTCTTTTATGTGCTAATGGATCTAGTGTAAATGAACCACCACCTACATAGAAGTGTTTAGGATTAGTATGCTTCTCAGGTTTTCTAACCTGTACATCTCCTTGATGTCCCATAATATAACGAGATATATTACTTGTATCATCTTCAATATCACCAAATATATTTGCTTCAACAGGGCAAGCAACAACACATGCAGGCATCATACCCGACTCAATACGGTGAGCACAATAAGTACATTTATCTGCTGTATTTGTCTCAGGATCCATATAGATTGCACCATATGGACAAGCCATCATACATCCAGCACAACCAATACATCTACTATTGTCTATATTTACAATACCATTTTTAAGATAGTGCAGTGCAGATACAGGGCAAATTCTTTCACATGGTGCATTTTCACAATGGTTACAGCGAAGTGGTGTAAATGATCTTGAAGTATCTGGGAATGTTCCAATATCTATATATTTAACACGCAAACGCCAAGAGCTTAGTGGTATTTCATTTTCCACTTTACAGGCGATTTCACAACCTTTACAACCCATGCAAAGGTTAAGATCAACTAAAAAACCTAATTTCATATATCCTCCTTGATAATAATCATCGTTATAAAACTTACTTTATTAAAATAAGTTTTATTTATATAGTACAATTATAATATATAAAATATTAATTGTTAAGTATTCTTATGATATTTCGTTTTTAAATTTATTTTTTATCTAAATATAGTCAATTTTAACTAAAATTTACTATTTGATGCAGTTTTTCTAATATATGATATAAATTTAATTCATATATATAAGGAGTTATTTTATAAGTATGATAAGTAATTAATTAAGATACAAACTTTAAAAAAGCTTGCATCTTAATATAATATTTTTTAAGAGTTTACTCTTTTTTTACAAGCAGCAACATCTATGCAGAACATACCTTTACCTTTTTTAGCAGGTTTAAGTTCATCTATATTCTCATTACCACATTTCTTACATCTATTTTCAGATGTAACTTTAGCTACTTTTACAGCTTCTGGTTTCATAGCAGGAAAAAGAAGTACATCTCTAATACTATGTTGATTTGTAAGCATCATAACTAGTCTATCTATACCTATACCCTCTCCAGCTGTTGGAGTCATACCATAACTTAAAGCTTTTACATAATCAGTATCCATATGCATAGCCTCATCATCTCCAGTTGCCTCTTTTGCATCAACTTGCCCCTTAAATCTATTATATTGATCTATAGGGTCATTTAACTCAGAGAAACCATTAGCAATCTCTTTTCCTGCCATAAACAGCTCAAATCTCTCTGCTATATCTGGATTTTCATCAGATCTTCTTGCAAGTGGAGATATATCTACAGGGAAATCTGTTATAAATGTTGGATTGATAAGTTTAGCTTCAACAAACTCATCAAAAAGCTCAGCCTGTAGGTAACCTAAAGTTAAATTAGGATCAACTTTTACACCATTTTTAGCAAGATAATCAAGAGCTTTTTCTTTAGAGTTTGCTACATCTTCTGGCACTCCACCAATAGTTGTTAGAGACTCAATATATGGAACTTTAGCAAATGGTGTAGAGAAGTCTATCTCTAGTTCTCCATAAGGTAATTTTCTATCTAACTTAAGATTATCAAATAGATAATCAAATAGCTCTTCACTAATCTCCATAAGTTCAATGTATGTCTTATATGCCCAGTAGAACTCTATCATAGTAAACTCAGGGTTATGAGTATGATCCATACCCTCATTACGGAAGTTTCTGTTTATCTCAAAAACAGCTTCCATACCACCAACAATAAGTCTCTTTAAGTAAAGCTCAGGTGCTATTCTTAAGTATCTCTCTACATCCAGTGCATTGTGATGAGTTACAAAAGGTTTTGCATTTGCTCCACCAGGAATTGGGTGCATCATAGGTGTTTCAACTTCAAGGAAGTTTTTATCTTCAAAAAATCTTCTAACAAGTGAGACTATTCTACTTCTCATCTCAAAGTTTTTCTTCACCTCTGGGTTCATTATCATATCTAAGTAACGATGTCTATAACGCAACTCATGGTCTTTTAATCCATTAAACTTTTCTGGTAATAGCGAAATTGCTTTTGAGACTATTTTCATCTCTTTACAATGAAGTGTTATCTCTCCTGTTTGAGTTACAAAAGGATACCCTTTAACCTCAATAATATCTCCAACTTCAAAAAGTTTTTTAGCTACATTATTGTAAAAACCCTCTGGTAGTTCATCTCTATTATAGTAAATTTGAACAAGTCCATCAGCATCCTCAATTTTTGCGAATGCTGCTTTACCCATGATACGGATAAACTTTAGTCTACCTGTAAGAGTATATGACTTACTCTCATCTTTTTTCTCATCTGCATCTTGCTCTGTAATATATTGGCACTCTTCTAAAAATTGTGTAGATGGTGTACCTTTTACTATTTGATTAGGATAAGGGTTAATACCCTCTTCTCTTAATTTTTGTGTTTTTTTTATTCGTTCTTGAATATATTGATCTTCAAATATCAATTTTGCTCCTATACTCTAATATTATTCTTTTTTTGACAACTCTCACATGTACCTATGATTTTCATAGTATGATCAGTCATTTTAAAATTAAATTGTTCTACTATATGCTCTTGTTGTTTTTCTATAGTATCATCATAAAACTCAATTATATCACCACACTCTGTACATATAAGATGGTCATGATGCTTTTTAAGCCCCATCTCATACTTTTTACCTTGAGAACCAAAAGATATTGATGATGCAATCCCTGACTCTTCAAGAAGTGTAAGGGTTCTGTAGACAGTTGCAATACCAATATTTATCTCTGGATACTCTTTTTTAAGATGCATATATATATCTTCAGGAGTGTAATGACCATTATTATCGTAAAGAAATTTTAAAATAAGTTCTCTTTGTTTTGTAAACTTTAAAGAACTACTCTTAAGAAGAGTCTTAAACTTATCTAACAAGAGTGGATATGTAATCATTTTATTCCTTTATATATTTTCTTTAGTAGCTTGTTCTGTTTGTTTTTGATTAACTACATCTTTAAGAACTTCTTTAGTACTATTACTATTTAACCCTATTGATTTTGGATCAAGGTTTATAAGACTTGAACCAACTCTTTTTAAATATGGATATAAAATAGAATCTGATACATGTTTTCCTAAATTATCTTGTACAAGTTTAATATTTGAAAGTGCTGTAATAATAAGAGCAAAAATAAGAAAATATTTCCCTCCACCTACTATAAAACCAAAAAGTCTATTTATAAAACCCAATCCACTTGCAGATGTTAATTTTGAAAATATAGAACCCAAAACTGTTATGCTTAACCATATCAATACTAGAACAAGAAGAAATCCTATAAGCTTTATAAGCACTAAATTGTCTATATGTATGAAATTTTCATTAATATATGTTCCAGCTTTTGCTGAAAGACGAGAAGCAAAATATACTCCTGCAACAAGTCCTAATAAGCCAAATGCTTCTTTTATAAAACCATTCATAAAACCTTTTATGCCTAAAATAATTACAATAGCTCCTATCGTAACATCAAAGTAATTAAAGTCTACCATTGTAAAATTTTCCATATATACCTCTCATATTAAAAATACTCTTTTGCTCTATTTAGCAATATTAATTATTTGACTATTTTTTTGTATTATATCTTTAAATAATAAAATTTCATTTATATTTTAGCCATAGCTTTTTGTAACTCTTCTGGTTTATTTGCATATTGAAGAGCCACCTCTTTTGAAATTTTACCATCTTTTATAAATTTAATTAAAGATTGTGTTTGAGTTGTCATACCTGTATCACCTTGACCTATTTGCATTTGAGAATAGATTTGATGTACTTTATCTTCACGAATAAGGTTAGATATAGCATTATTTGTCACAAGCACTTCTGATGCAGCTACACGACCACCACCAAGTTTAGGAAGTAGCATTTGAGCAATAACAGCAACTAGTGAGTTAGAAATCATAGCTCTAATTTGAGGCTGTTCATCTCCTGAAAACACATCAATAATACGGTTAATAGTACCAGGTGCAGAAGAGGTGTGAAGCGTACCAAAAACAAGGTGACCAGTCTCTGCTGCTGACAATCCTGCTTCAATGGTTACTCTATCTCTCATCTCCCCAATTAGTATTACATCTGGATCTTGTCTTAGTGCAAATTTAAGTGCATTAGCAAATGATTTTGTATCATCACCAACCCCTCTATGTGAAAATACTGACTTCTTATTTTGATGAATAAACTCAACTGGGTCTTCTGCTGTTAGTATATGTTTATGCTCTGTTAAGTTTATCTCGTTTAGCATAGCAGCAAGAGTTGTTGACTTACCCGAACCTGTAGGACCTGTAATAAGAATGAGTCCTTTTTCTCTTTTAATAAATCTCTTATATACCTCAGGAGCTCCTAAATCATCAAGTGATGGTATCTCAATAGGAATAATCCTAAATGCAGCAGCCATATCACCAAGAGTCTTATAGTAGTTACCCCTAAATCTTCCTATTCCAGGAAGAAGAAGAGCAAAGTCAAGCTCATTCTCTTCTTCAAATTGTTGCTTCTGTTTTTCAGTAATAAGAGAGTAGCACATCTCTTCAATATCATCACCTGTTAACTTAGGTAGATTAATTGGTTTTAAAGCTCCATCAAGCCTTATTTGTGGTTCTGTACGACTTACTAAGTGAAGATCCGAAGAGCCGTGTGTAACAACACTTTGAAGAAGTTTTTTAATATCAAATGACATAGTTATCCTTTTCTAATATTTAAGTTTAAAGTAGCTGTTGTAAATAAAGTTCCTCATTATAGCCAACTATTATATTTTTATCAAATGTTATAACAGGTCTTTTTATAAGTAGATTCTCTTTGGCTAACCATGTTACTTTTTCATCATCATTTAAATTTAACTCTTTTAGCTTTAATGTTCGGTATGTTGTACTTCTTGCATTAAAAAGAGTTTTTACATCTGTATATATAAGCCACTTTTCAATAGTCTTTTTTTCTATACTAATCTCTTTAAAATCTATAAACTCATAAGAGATGTTATGTTGCTTCAAAAATTTTAAAGCTTTCTTTACAGAGTCACAATTTTTAATGCCATAAACTTTTAGCATTTAAATCTACTCTATAATCGCAGGAACAATAAAGAAGTCATCTTTAGCATAAGGAGAGTTTGAAAGTATACTTTTAGCAACCTCATTAGCTTCTCTAGGTATATCTTCTCTTAGAGGAGTACCTCCCTCTAATGTTGAAAAAGAGGCTGATAGATCATCTGTATTTAACTCGTTAAGGTTATCAATATATCCTAAAATATCTGTTAATTGCCCCATAACTTCATCTTTTTTAGAGTCATCAATACGAAGATGTGATAATTTTTCAAGTTTTGTTAGTAGTGTATTATCTATTTGCAAAGTTAGCCTTTAGTTATTTGAAATTTATAAGCTATTATATATTAATTTGTGTTAAAAGAGTTAGTTAATCAAAGTAAAATACCGATTTTGATATACTACCTACAATGAAAAACTACAAAAAATCAATTCAAATAAAAAGATAAATAATATTATGAGCTCATTTAGCATACAACTTATAAACGGATGTCTTGAGTCTGACATAGAGCAAGAAGACCAAAACATATTTAAATCTCTCCAAGAGATGAAAGCCATTGAGCTACAAAGTGGTTTATGGAAATTAAACTCTCTTTTTAGAGCTGGAAGACTCTACATATCTAAAGATGGTAGAGGCTATGTAGAAGCTGAATCTAAAGAACAAAAAGATCTACTCATAGAGCCTGACCACTTAGAAGATGCAAGACATGGTGACACAGTAGTTGCAAAACGCATTATTGCAAGAAGAGGTAGAGCTAGTGGTAAAGTAGTAAAAGTTATTACAAAAGCTCACCTATTTACCATAGCTTATACTCATAGAGATGAACAGAACAACTTTAGCATACTAAACATTCGTACAGCAGAACCAACAAATGCTATTATGGAGGGTATGGACTTAAAGGCATTTAAAGTAGGTACTGTACTAAAAGTAGATGTAGACAATGACAAAGTTTTAGAAGTGTTTGGACACTTAGACGACCCAAGAGTAGATGAGAAGATCTCCTTAGCCCTCTACCATAGAGAAGATAAATTTCCAAATGAGTGTTTAACTGATGCTTTAAGTGTAGAAAAAGTAGTTACAAAAGAGGAGCATCCCAAGCGTATTGACTTAACAGAGCTTAACTTTTGTACCATTGACCCAATTACAGCAAAAGATTTTGATGATGCCATCTATTTTGATGTAGAGAACTATGAGTTATATGTGGCTATTGCTGATGTATCACACTATGTACCATACTTTACAAACATAGACAAAGAGGCAAAGAAGAGAGGCTTTACAACCTACTTACCTCACAAATCTTTTCCTATGTTACCTAGAGAGCTATCTGAAAATATCTGTTCTCTTAAACCAAAAGTTGACAGACTAGCCTTTGTAGCAAAAGTAACACTAGATAAAACCACTCTAAAACCAATAAAAGAGGAGTTTTTTGAAGCCATAATTCACTCTAAACACCGTTTTAACTACGAAAATATAGACAATATTTTAAAAAATGGTACAGAGGGATTAAACGGTATAGTACTAGAGATACTCAAATGGTTACTACCTCTTCAAAAAATTACCCAAGATCTTCACACTCAAAGAGTTAAAAAAGGTTTTGACTTTAGAAGTGAAGAGACAAAACTAAGCATAGACTCTGCACATCTACTAACAGCTACCCAAGTAGAGACAGGTACACCATCTCACTCACTCATAGAAGAGTGTATGCTCTTGGCAAATCAAGCATCTGCAAAAAGATTTACAGGAGAGGGTGACTCTATATTTAGAATACACGAGCCACCACAACTAACAAGAACAGAACAACTACTTACAGAACTCTCAGCCATTGGACTTTTTGTAGAGGAGTATGAAGATAGCCCATCTCTTATAAGAGCCATACAAAAAGAAGCAGACAAAATGGGAATTGCTTCAGAGGTAGACTCTATGATTATAAAATCTCTTCGTCAAGCCAACTACTCTAGCCATAATGTAGGTCACTTTGGATTAGGCTTTAGCCACTATAGCCACTTCACCTCACCCATAAGAAGATATGCCGATCTCATCTTGCACCGTCTCATTAAAACTCAACTAAGAGAGGACAAAGAGGAGGCTGAGTACTTACTAAGAAACATAGACCCACTCTGTACAAGAGTATCTGACTTAGAGAGAGAAGCTACAAAAGCTGAATGGGACTTTAGAGATAGAAAATTTGCAAGATGGGCAAAAACCCAAATAGGTTCATTTTTTGAAGCAGAAGTAGTAGAAGCTGGAGAGAGTGCAAAAGCTGTACTAAAAGGCAACATAAAAGGTGTAGTAGTAAACCTAATGGGTGACAAAATAATGCTTTTTGATAAGATAAGAGTTATGATAACAGAAGTAAACATCCCCCAAGCCATCATAATGGCAGAGTTTGTTGTAAAATTAAGCAATGATGAGATGGATATATAAATTAAAGAACTCTTTAATACTATAAGTACTATAATAAATTAAGGTTGGGATAGAGCCAACTTCTTTCTCCTAAACCTTATTTTAACTAAGGAGGATATTATGAATTTTATAGAACTACTACAAAAACTGGGCATACTACGCTACGGTACGAAATCATACAAATATACAAGTGCTAAAGATATGCCTGCTGAGGCACTCCTAGATGATGTATATGATGCAAATAAAGATTTGGTATCATTTAAAAAGAAAAAAAATGATACAAAGCCAAAGGATAGTAGTAATGAATAATATATTTAAAAATCTATTTTTAGTTCTTATATTTGTACTATATTCATCTCTTTATGCTAATGAGAAACAAGCTACTTGTACTACTTTTGATAGTAAAAAAGTTCAACAAGATATATCTAAACTACTAAACAAATATCCTGATGTATATAAAGGTGCTTCTATAAATTTTGGTCTATACTCTGATCCTAAAAATGGCATTGTATTTTATGTTCCAAATGGTTGGTTTCCTGTAGCAAGTAAGAGTAATAATATACTATTTATCTCTCAAAAAGAGAAAAGTTTTGTAAATACTTATATGCTAAAAAAAATAGAAAAGTTTTGGGATGAAGAAGATATAAAAAATCCTGAAGAGTTCATCTTTTACAATGCTAAAGCTCTAAGAGACATATCTATAGAATTGGCTACTAAAGCTGGAGATAATGAAGAATATATAGGAGATATAACTATATTTCCTTTTAAATCATACACAATAGCTCACTATGTTTCACATCGTACGGGTAAAATAGATACATATAAAAGTAGTACACTTATTTGGAATGGTAAAGAGTTATATACTCTAGTAGTTACAACAAAAAAGAGTGATTTTCAACTAGGTGAATTTTTATCATCAGTATGGTACACAACATTTTGTGATAATACACTATCGGTTATAGACCCTAGTAAGACACCACCTAGTCAGTGTTTGAATCCAGACAAAAAATTAGATAATAAACTGTTAAATGAACTATTTAGTGAATATAAAGATATGGAAAAGGTAGCTATTGACAACAATTTAAGGTTTAAAAGATACTTAGATAAAAAAGAGGGTTTTAGCATTATTGCACCAAACCATTGGGAAGTTATGCCTGCTTCAAAAGATACTATTTTTCATATTAGACATTTAGAAAAAAACAATATTTATCAAGATATGGCTGTATTTAAAATAGTCATAGGTGATGATATGCTCAAATCAAATACACCTAAGCAGATAATGAAAAAGCTTGCTAAACATATGGCTACACCTAAAGCAGATGAAACATTAAAAGTCATAAAAGAGTTAAAAGTTATAGAGCTAGAAGATAGACTAGTAGGTAGATTTAGATTAAAAGAGAAATCAGATGGTATTGAGTCATTTCAAATCTATACAGTAGTACTAAAAGCAGATAAACTATATCTTATTGGTGCTATTGTAGATAAGTCAAATTATGATTTGGGAAAGTTACTATCTACCATAGGCATATATACATTTGTAACTAGAGATATATGTGGAGAATAAGGAGGGGAAATGTTTAAATTATTTAGATTTTTTATATTTGCATTACTCTTTTTAACCCTACAAGCCAATGGAAGAAATTTTAATCTACCAGATAAGTTTGATGTTATAGTAAAAAATCATTGGTGGACAGAAAACAATCAAAAACCTACAGATAAAGATGCAGTTAATGAGTTCAATCGTCCATATACTTTTAAATTTAATAAAAATAAATTCATATTTATTGATGATAAACATCTATATAGTAGTGATAGCTCAGTAAACCATTATCAAGCAACCAAAGGAAAAGGATATATTAGTCAAGGAAAATTAATTGGTGAATTTATAAGTCAAGGCTTTACTTACTCCATAGATAATAAATTAACTTTCTTTTGGAAAATGAAAGAGAGAAACATAGGAAAAATTAATTATAATGGCTTTGCAGAGTTAACTAGTAAAGATATTATTGTACTAGAGTGTAAAATAGATGGAAGAACTTGTGATAATACAACTTTAAAAGATTTAAAATCTTTTGCTAGAGACCTTAAGACTCACTACCTTATTCAACTTCCAATATCTAAAAAACTTATAAAAAAGAAAAATACTATCGAAGTATCAAATAAAGATAGAAATACTCCTATAAAAGAAGATGAGAAGCTAGATAAAAAAAAGATATATATAAAAAAGATAGATAATAAAGATATAAAAATAGAAAAAACATACTCAAACCCTTGTAGAGACCCTGAATTAAAAAATCAAAAAGAGTGGAAAGAGTACTGTGCAAACAGAGCTTACAATAAAAAACTAGATGCCCAACAAGAGCAAGAGGAACTAGAAGAAGAGAAAGCCCAAAGAAAAGCAGATGAGGAGTATGAAAGAAAGCTTAAGAAATGGGAAGAAGAGACCAAAGCAGAAAATGAAAAATTAGCAAAAGAGTTTCAAAAACAGAGAGAGTCTTGGAGAAAAAGAGATAAAAAGTATGATGAACAAAAAAATATAAAAATAGCAAAAAAATTAAAAAAGAAAAAAGAGTTTCAAAAACAACAAGAGTTAAACCTAAAACTCATAAACAAATTTACACCTGGTGATGAGTGGAGTGATGCATATGCAAGAGTCAAAGAGTTAGATAAAAATGAAGATATTGAAAAATCAAAAAAAGTATATGATGCATATAAAAAGATATATTATGACTCAAAACAGATAGAGAAACAAGCAGACGCAGAGTACCAAAATGCAAAAGCTGATGAGATAGAGAAGAAAACTAAATATTTAAAAAATATTAAAGATACAACACTAACTATCAATAAAGCCATAGCATATGTTGAACCTACAGGAGCTGGAGAAAAAGTAGTTAATGTTGTAGAACACACATACTCTGCCATAGATGGATTTGAAGAAAATGGAGTAACAGGAGCTACAACAAAGATACTAGATATACATACCAATAATATAGCAACGGATGTAGTAGATACAATTAAAGATTATAATTAGTTATATTTTGAATGAAAGTTAAATTAAAATATGTAATATTACCTTGCAATTATTTATTTTTTTTTGTATAATTTTAAAAATTAAAATATGGGAGAGTCCAATGAAAAACAGTATTAATACAAAAACAATTTTCAATAAAGTAAGTTCTCTTCTGCTACTGCTCGTACTCTAATAGTCTAACTATCCAATTTTTTATATTATAAACACACTTTTTTATTATCCTAATCACTATTTGGGTAAAATTATACAATTTTTAAGCCATTTGGCTTTTTATAACAATTAAGGTTATTACAATGAACAAAGAGACCATAAAAATATTTGACACAACACTAAGAGATGGGGAGCAGAGTCCAGGTGCTTCTATGAATACTGAAGAGAAGATACAGATAGCTTCACAGTTAGAGAGGTTAGGTGTAGACATTATAGAAGCAGGTTTTGCAGCAGCTAGTCCAGGTGATTTTGATGCTATAGAAAAAATATCTCAAAAAGTAACAAATTCAACCATCTGTTCTTTAGCTAGAGCTATTGATTCAGATGTTAAAGCGGCAGGTGAAGCCATAGCAAAAGCTAAAATGAGAAGAATACATACATTTATAGCAACTTCAAAAATACACATGGAGCATAAGCTAAAAATGACTCCAGATGAAGTCATAAAAAGAGCCGTAAGAGCTGTTGAGTATGCTAGAGAGTTTGTTGATGATGTAGAGTTCTCTTGTGAGGATGCAGGCAGATCAGATATAGGCTTTATGAAGGAGATAAGTGATGCTGTTATTGAAGCAGGAGCAACTACCATAAACTTACCAGATACTGTAGGTTTTAGATTACCTTTTGAGATAGGAGCTATGGTAAAAGAGATGAGTGACTACACTAGAGGTAGAGCTATAATCTCTGTACATAACCACAATGACTTAGGTTTAGGTGTTGCTAACTCTTTAGAGTCTGTCATAAATGGAGCTAGACAGATAGAGTGTACAATAAATGGCTTAGGAGAGAGAGCAGGAAATGCAGCCTTAGAAGAGATAGTTATGGCACTTAAGACGCGTTCTGATGTCTTTACTAACTTTAAGACAAACATCAACACTAAAGAGATCTATCCATCTAGTCGATTAATTGCCAACATTACAGGCATAGAGCCACAACCAAATAAAGCCATAGTTGGTAAAAATGCTTTTGCTCATGAGTCAGGTATACACCAAGATGGTATGTTGAAAAATAAAGAGACCTATGAGATAATAAAGCCAGAAGATATTGGCTTAGATATGGAAGATACTTTAGTTTTAGGCAAGCACTCAGGAAGAGCAGCATTTAAAGACAAGTTGGGTAAATTAGGTTTTACTTTAAGCAATGATGCATTAAATAGTTCATTTGAACGCTTTAAATTATTGGCAGATAAAAAGAAAGATATTTATGATGATGACTTAAGAGCTTTAGCAACAAATGAGATGACAAAAGCACCTAAGGTATATGAGTTAATCTCTTTACAGTTAATGGACTGCTCAAACGGTGTACCATCTGCTGCTGTATGCATAAAAAAAGATGATAATGAGATAATAGACGCGAGCATAGGCGATGGAACTATGGATGCCATCTTTAAAACAATAGATAGAATTTCAGGATATGAGGGTAGCTTACTTGACTACAAAGTTAAATCTGTAAGTGAAGGTAAAGATGCATTAGCTTCTGTTACTGTTAAAGTAGTGTTTAACAATGAACCTGCTATCATAGGTCATGGCTTAAACATAGACACTATGTTAGCATCTGCTAGAGCTTACATAGGAGCATTAAACTCTTACATAAGCATGGAAGGAAAATTAAAGTCACGCCAAAGTGACTCTTC
>Ga0256827_10000421_pt1 | contig 26455 bp, 27 predicted proteins | sample CV84metaG_FD_185977 | JGI IMG/M metagenome (GOLD analysis project Ga0256827, IMG submission 185977) | Hydrothermal vent microbial communities from East Pacific Rise, Pacific Ocean - CV84 | ecosystem: Environmental > Aquatic > Marine > Hydrothermal vents | place: Pacific Ocean: East Pacific Rise...
GCGAAGATAGGAAGCAACGGTAGAGTCAAATCCACCTGACATCAAGGATAAAATATCGCCTTGTGTTCCGATAGGGTAACCACCCAAACCTTGATGTTTATCGCTAATAATATTGAGCTGATTGTTTATAAGTTCTATTCTAACCGTAATCTCAGGATGGTGTAAATCAACCCCTTTGGCATTGGAGTGAGCCAAGGTATAGCCACCAATGGTTCGTTCCATTTCAGAAGAGTTAAAAGGATGTGTTCCTGTTCGTTTGGCTCGGACAACAAAGGTTTTTCCCTCTATTTCAGCCGAAGATATTTCACAAACTTTTGCTTTTATCGCATCTAGGGTCATCATATTATCAAACTGCAACGCTTCTAAGACCTGCTCAATTCCAGAGGTGTTCAATAAACGTATGCGAACTTTATTTACGACTTCAATAGGGGTAAGCACTTCTATTTTATCTGAAAACTTTCTAACCGTTATATCTTTGTCAATATCGCCTAAAAGTTTAAGTAAATTGTTATAAAGTTGCCCAACCATCTGACGTTTTGCCGATGAGCCTTTGACCATGATTTCAGGAAAGAGTTTTAAAATAAATTTTTGAGTTTTCATACAGTGTAGCCTTGTAAGGTGTGATTGCCATCACACCGATTTAGAGTTATAAGGCTGAAATTATAACATATCTAAAAAACACGTATAGGATTCTTTTCGTAAGTTCCTAATATTTTTAATTTCTTAGTAAATCTTTTTACTTCACGCAATGCATCTTGCATCGCTTCAGATTCTATAGATGCATCCACATCAATATGGAAATGACTCTCTTGTAAGGTTTGCAAAGGGATATAGCTCTCTATTTTTAAAATATTAACACTGTTCCTTGCAAAGCCCCCTAACGCCTTGTAAAGTGAAGAAGAGACATTTGAAACTTGAAAAATAATAGAGGTTACACAGGGTTTATCCTCTTTTAGTTTAGAAATTTTCTCTTTGGAAAGAACAATAAAACGTGTAAAATTATCTTTTTGGTCTTGAATATTTGGTTTAATAATATCCAAACCATAAATTTCTCCTGCCAACGACGAAGCAATAGCCGATAGACTTCTATCGCCTATCTTAGAAATCTCTTTGGCTGAACCTGCTGTATCAAATTGAGCAATAGGATTGATTTGTAACTTTTGTAGGCTATTTCGACACTGTGCTAAGCCTTGTGGATGCGAATAAGCAGAAACAATACTTTTGATAGAACTTCCTTTGACACTCAACAAACAGTGTTCTATTTTTTGGAAATGTTCCCCCACAATCTGTAACTTCATGTTTGGAATCAGTCCATAGAATTCATCAACCCTTCCTGCTGTTTTATTCTCTATAGGAATCAGAGCAAAATCAGCTTCACTGTTCTCTACAAGCTCCATTGCATCTTCAAAAGTCTCATTTTCTATACACATCGTATTGGAACCAAAATGGTTTAAACACGCTAAATGAGAATACGCTCCCGAAACCCCTTGGTAGGCAACTTTTGTCTTTTTTATCATGACACTTCCCCTTTTACTTAAAAAATAAAATTTAATATTATTTTATTATAATAGTCATAATTTAATAGTAAATTTTTATTATTAATTTTTTTTTATTATAAATTATTAATTAATTAAAAATTTATAATTTTAGAAAAAGTATTTAAAAGCATTGCTTGTTTTCTTATATCTTTTCGCTCTTTACCTATCTCGGTTGTGCTAATAATTGCTCTTCCAAAAACACGTTTTTTTCGATTGTTTAATCGTGCTCCCCAATAGTTATGCATAATAATAGGTTCTCCTTTTTTCTCACCAAGATAGAGCGTAACATGTCCCCCTACATATAACAAGGAACGGAAAGGTTTTGCTTTTTTTAGAATCATCGCTTTTTTCTTCTTTGAAGAGAGCCATCGAATTTTGGTCACACGTTTACCATCATGACTTTGCTGTTTTGAATTTCGTCTTAAAAAAATACCAAAAGGTGCAAAAAAATCTTTAGTCAAACTGGAACAGTCTCGTGCCTGCAGTTTTCCACCCCAGCCATAGGGTTCACCTACCAACTGTTTAGAAATCAACGCTACATTAGAAGGTGTAAACGCAATAGGCTTTTTTGCCACTATCCACTTTTTTACAGTTCTTAACAATTTAATATCAGCATAACCTTTGTTATTTTTTGAGGCAATAATGTACTTTTTACTTTTATGGTCAATAGGGAAAATTGTTCCTAACTTAACAATGGTTTTAAACTTTTTATCTTTTATAAATAAATTATCCCGAATACTTACAGCATAATTGTTGTTCATAAATTTTTTTTTAAATTTATAATCTACAAAAGCGATATCCGATACAGCCAACCAACCATAAGCATACGAGCAACGGATATAGACCCATTTTTTATCTTTGGAGTAATGCGAAACAAAAAGAGGTGTGTTGATATTTATAGAAGAGTTTTGGTTATAGTCAAAAGGAAATCCTTCGCCTGTACGTTTTGGGTTGTAATAAAAATCTTGTTTTGTTGGATAAATTTTTAAATCTGTATGTCTCAAGCTAATCGCAGGTTTTAAAACCGATTGATAGTGCTTAAAGTTGGAATTTTTAATCTGATATTTAAACCATTTTTTAGAAAGTCGCTTGCCGTATCGTGTATAGATTCTCTGCTTTGCAAATACAAATTGCCAATTTCTCTGTTTCCATGATAACCCCATTTTCTTTCGGAACCAAGGTTTAAAAAACTTTTTATTATATGCATTGTCATAATGTTTTTGCTCTCTTTTACTCATGGGCTTAATTTGAGTACTAAAACAACTGGGGTCTTGTTTAATGTTTTTTATGTCACGTACACTTTTTTTAGGCATCGCATCTAAAGCACTTTTATAGCGATACCCTGTATCTAAGACAGCCTCTGAAAAAAGAGAAGCTGTTAAAAGAAGTATTCCAATAATTATTTTATATAGTTTCATTACTCATCTTGTCTAAAATTTTATTACAATGACGCTAAGCGAGTTGTACTATGAATGACTCTTCGTCCCCATAAAAAACGTTTTTTATAATAGCTTTTTTCATTAAAGTTAAAAATCACTATTTTCTTTGCACCTGAACTCGCATGAATGAAGTTGCCATTTCCTAAATAAATACCCACATGAGTTACTTTTCCTGAACGATGTTTTTTTGTATCAAAAAAGACCATGTCTCCTTTTCTTAAATTATTATAAGAGACGTATTGACCAACTTTTGCTTGGTCACGAGAGACTCTAGGAATCCTAATTCCTGCATCACGATATATTTTTTGAGTAAATCCTGAACAATCATAAGTACGAGGACCAGTTGCTCCCCACACATATTTACGACCAAGAAGTTCTTTTGCACTCCATTCAACATTGTTTGCAATATTTGTATTAGCACTTTGCCTTCTTGGTTGTCGTATATCTATAACACAACCTCTAACTTGACGTTCAGGAGTAACTACAGATGAAATAATAGTATTTTCCAATACAGGGTAGGTTCGTGCTAAAGGAAGGTCATCAATAGAAGGAGTACACTTTAAACCTGTACTAACGTCTATACCTATAATATTTAAAGCAGTTAATTTGGGTTTAACCACTTCAGGTGTTTTATTTGAACAAGCAGTAAAAAATGCCACAGACGTTAAAAGTAGTAAGTTAGCCAAAGTATTTTTTTTCATAAGTATTATTCTCCTTTTTTTATTTTTTCTATTTGATAACCTTATGTTGTTAAGAATAGTATAGCAAGAATTTTGTGTTGTAATTGTGTTTTTTTCAAGTTTTTTATTTTTTAAGACTCTTTTAGAAGCCCTATATTGTGGGATGTTAAAAAGAATTTTAAATTTAATAATTTTTGTTTTATTATACTTTATATTTTAATATAAGATAAAATTATTAATTTAAAATTATATTATATATAATTTTAAATTAGATAAAACATAGAAAATTTTACGCTAAAATACCCCTATGAATAGTAAAAATACGAAATTAACCTACAACATTCATGAACGTAACTTACACTATCTCTTTATGATTCAAGGAGTAACCATTATTCTGTGGGCATTTATTTTAACTATTCACTTATACGCTCTTTGTTGGCTATTCTGCCTCCATGGGAATGGAGCTAAAATACATTACCATTATTATGGGCTTAGGGTTTTTCGTTGTAGGGGGATATTATGCATGGTTTAAAAAACACTATCTGAGGTAAGTTTATAAACGAACCCGAGCTTCCAATGCCCGACCAAGAGAAAGAATATCAACATTATCCAACTCCACACCCGTTGGAACACCTTGGGCAATTTTGGTAAACTCTAGCCCCATTCCCATAAGCTTCTCTTCAATATAGAGAATCATCGTATCGGTTGCCAATGAAGGAGGAAAAGCAAAAATAACTTCCGAGATTCCTTTAACAGCATCTTTTAAATGATACTCATCCAAATCGCTCAATTGGGTTACGATATAATAGATGCCTTTGTACTGTCCACTATCTTCTATCGTCAGAATATCTTTTGCAGATTGCACTATACATAATAGTGCATCATCTCGGTACTCATCTGAACAGATGGAACAGAGTTCATTTTCACTCATATTATGACACTTTTTACAACGATGAATAGTGTTCACACCCTCTTCAATAGCGTGTGCCAATTTCATCGCTAAAAAGCTGTCTTCCATCAACAGATGATACGCCATTTTTATAGCAGATTTTTTACCAATGCTGGGCATCTCCTGAAAAGCATTCACTAAATTTTCAAATACTTCTATTTTGTACTTCATACCGTATAGTCAGATACTTTTGAACCCGTAGCAACACTTTTAATAAATTTAACAACTTCTAAATGTTCAGGATGATTCGCATAAAGTTGTAATCCCTCTTCGTTCTCAAATTCAGAATAGAGACTTAAATCCATAGCACGCTCTTCTTGGGAAAAGTTAATCCCAACCTCCATACTCTTTAACGTTGGTACGGTATCTAAAAGTGCTTCTAACATTTTTTTTGTTTTAATTAAATTTTCTTTTTTATTTTCATCTTTGAAAGTAAACATTACAATATGTTTCAACATATAAGATTTCCTCTTTTAGCTCTTTTTTTTTATTCGGGATTATAGCAAAAATATGATAGAATTCGCCCAATTTATACATTTGGAGCAAAAATGACAGAACTGGACTATTATGAAGCCCTAGAAGTTAGCCGAACTTGTGATGGGGCTGAGTTAAAAAAGTCATATCGTAAACTTGCGATGAAATACCACCCAGATAGAAACCCTGATAACAAAGAAGCTGAAGAGACATTTAAGTACTTAAGTGAAGCCTATGAAGTCTTGAAAGATTCAAAAAAACGTGCCATTTATGATCAATATGGAAAAGCAGGACTCGAAGGTCAAGGTCGTGGAGGCTTTGGTGGTGGAGGTCAAAACATGGACGATATTATGGACATGTTCAACTCTATGTTCGGTGGTGGCTCTGGTGGAGGGTTTGGTGGTTTTGGTGGGGCTGGACAACGTCGTCAACCGAACCAAAAATACAATTTAGATTTTGAGATAGAACAAGAGCTTAAATTTAATGAAGCCATTTTTGGATGTGAGAAGAAAATAGACATTCACTATAAAGTCTCTTGTGATGACTGTGACGGCACAGGTGCAGAGGGTGGAGAGTTAGAGACCTGTTCCTACTGTAACGGTCAAGGTCAAGTCGTTATGAAGCAAGGATTTATGTCGTTTGCTCAAACCTGTCCTCAATGTCATGGCGAAGGACAAAGTGTCTCTAAAAAATGTGGTTCCTGTTCAGGAAGAGGTTTTCATGAAGAGCCAGACAGCATTAAAATTAATATTCCAGCAGGTGTCGATTCAGGTAACCGTTTACGAGCCCAAGGCTATGGAAACAAAGCCAAGAGTGGACAACGTGGGGATTTATACCTAACGTTTGAAGTAGAACAAGACGAACACTTTATTAGAGATGGTGCGAACATTTATATTGAAGTACCTGTATTCTTTACCCAAGCCGTTTTAGGTGCATCAATTACCATTCCTTCTCTTGATGGAGAACTTGAACTCAATCTAAAAGTGGGAACAAAAGACAAAGAGCAGTTTGTATTTAGAAACGAAGGTGTACCAGATGTTCACTCTGGACAAAAAGGACAACTGGTAGCACAAGTATCGGTTATCTATCCAAAGAAACTAAACGATGAGCAAAGAGAGATGCTTGAAAAACTTCAAGAGAGTTTTGGAGTAGAAAGCACCCCACACTCATCTACCTTTGACAAAGCATTTTCTAAAGTTAAAAACTGGTTTTCAAAGTAATTTTACTCTCTAAAACCGTTCGGGTATAAATACGCCGTTTCCAAGCTATGCACCTTGCATACTCGGAAATGATGGCTTTAGCCTCGCAAACTACTTAAAAAACGATTAAACCTCTACAACAACCCGAAAACCCACAAAATAATTACGAGAACTCGCCCCCAAATTAATACGCCTAGCACTTCGACAATTTTTAGCCTCGGCACTCCAAGCACCCCCTCGTAGACTCATCCCTTTATCACTCTGTACTTTATAGTGTGTTCCATCTCGTGGTGTTGTCTCATAATTCTCAGCATATCGGTCAAGCGTCCACTCCCACACATTGCCATACAGGTCATAAAGCCCCCAAGGATTTGCCTCTTTTGTACCAACATTATGAGTAACCTTTCCCGAGTTCACGCTACACCAAGCATAGTTAGGAAGCAAACTCTCATCATGACCAAAGAAATACCTTTCATTTGCCCCTGCCCTACACGCATACTCCCACTCTGCCTCAGTTGGTAAACGTACTGTTTTTCCCTCACGTTCACTCATCCATTTACAATATGCCACAGCATCCAACCAAGTAACCCGACGAACAGGAACTTCCACCCCTAAATGCGTATGTTTCTCTTTTGGAATCTCCACCCCAGTCGCTTGTGCATACAACATATAATCCTCGACCGTCACTTGATATTTTGACATCAAAATATCATAATCAATCGTCACTTCATGCACAGGCATCTCATTCAGATTATACTCACTACCCATCAAAAACGTTCCTCGTGGGATTTTTATGTAATTTTCATTTATCATTTTTTCTCTTTTTAGTTTTTTGAGTCTTTATAGCATAAATTCGATTATTATCAATATTAAAAATTCTTCGTAGGTAAATGTTTACCAATATAGCAAATATAAATCTTATTTTCTCGTTCCAAAAAGTGAATACGATACCCACTTGTCAAATTTTTAATATGCTTCTCAAAAAACTCTTTTTTCCCCTCTAATTTAAACTCTCTTAGCTTTCGTAATTTAGGATTAGCATTGACCGTCTCTCCCTCTCCACTAATATAAAAATCTTCTAGCATTCGTCTATGGGTCTCTATATCTCGTAATATTGCCCATGCTTTTTCAAAAACTCTACTGTCCAGTCTCTCTAGCTGTTTCTCTACCTCATCAACAAACACTATTGTTTCAGGAAAGAGTTCAAAACGTTTATCCCAAAAACTAGAAGAGGAGAACTCTAAGCGTTTTTCATCTTCTAAAGCTTCAAAAAAATCTTTATGTCTATCTAAATGTTCTAAATCAGAAACATGCAACACACTTATCTCTTTACTAATTTATGAGTATTATCATCCCCATAAATGAATGCTTTTAATGCAGATAAACGTTGTACACCATCAACCACAATCCACTTATCAGGGTCTTCAACATCAAAATAGAGAATCGGAAGGGGCAATTTTAACAGAATAGATTCAATAAACCTACTCATTTTTTTCTTGTTCCACAAAGGAGTATCTTTTCTAAAACTAGGGCTTAAATCAATCTCATCGTATTTTAATCTATTAAGTAAATAAAAAGTGTCATAGAGGCATTAGTAATCTTTATATCTTTTGTTGAGAAGGGAGTGTTTTCTTTTTTATACATCAAAATTATTTTACACTATATAGGGTTTGATTGAGATTTATAATATTTTTTCAAGAAGTCTAAAATAAAGACCTAGCAATCCCAATTGCTAAATCTTTAATATGTTGTTATTTCTGCACAACTCGATGACCAACAAACTTGGAGTAGTTGTCCATAATCAAGCCACCTTTTCTAAAGCCAAGACCACAGCCCTCAAAAGCAAAGAATACACCTGCTTGGTAGCTGTCTCCTTTAGAATCGGTTGGAAGTTCTACGTACTCTTGGAAAATAGAAGCAAACTCTCCGTATTCTCCGTCGGTTTCTGCCATTATTTTTTCATTTTCATCAACAATAATGGTGTTTGCACCTTCACGTCCAAAGATTTTTTTCTCTACTTGGGCTATTCCTTGTAAAGGTTCAAAATCGGTTTCTAAAAGTAGAGGATGGTTTGGGTATAAATCCCATAAAATCTTCATAAATGCTTTTGATTGGAACATAAGAGTATAGGCTGGATTCAAAATAATTGCTTTTTGATTCTCCATGATTTGAGTCAGAAGCATTGCTAAATCACTCTCTTCTATACCTATATCTTCCCAAGGGTAAAGCTTGAACCAATATTCGTAGTTGATATCTTTGTAGAAAACACCATCTTTTCCAGAGAACTCCACATCTTCCATGTAAGCAAATTCTGTTTGGAATCCTGCTTCTTTTGCAATCGTCTGAAGAAGTTTAACCGTGCTTTCTTCTTCGGCATCTCCTTTAACAGAAGAGAATAAAATCTTCCAACCCTCATAATGATTTTCAAAATCTTCAATATCGTCTTCCATCATAATAAGACGTTTAAAATTATCACCCAACGCTTCATACAGATTATTAAACTGATGAGACTCTTCCATATTGTTTAATTTCAATATTGCCCATTGTAAAATAGAAGTTTCAAAAAGTGCTGTTGGAGTATCTGCATTAAACTCTATAAGCTTAATTGGCTTTCCATCAATTCCACCTGCAAAATCAAAACGACCGTATAAGTGCCAGTGAATGTCATTATCCCAAGACATTTTAACAGCATCTATAAGATTAAAAGGAATACCTATCTCATGAAACAGTTCATTTTCAATTACATGTTCCCCAGCTTCTACAAACATTTCATAAAGCTCGTTTGATGCTTCATAATAAGCATCGGCTTCATCAGGTGTAATCTCGACTATTTCAGAAGCCACATACGGCGTACTATCAGGGTCGGTATGCCAATAGAAACCTATGCCTTCTAAAAATTCATTATCAGGTACTTTTATAGGTTTTAAGTTCATTAATTAACCACCAAATCCACTGCTTCTAGTTGATGAAGAGGTTTTAGCAGGAGAACTTTTTCCAAATCCACTTCTTTTTGTAGCACCTGATGCTTTTGCAGCAGCGTTGTTTGCTCTTGCTTTAGAGAAAGAGTTTTGAGAACGGCTATACGTACTAGAAGAACGATAACTTCCTCTTCTATTGTTTTGATAATTTTGGTTATTAGAAAGCTTATTCATCAACGCTGCACCCAACATACCTGCTGCCATAGATGCCATCAATGTTCCTGCAAGACCTAAACCACCAGACTCTTTTACCTCATCTGGATTTTTTGTTAAATTAGACGTTCCTGAATCTACTTTTTTCTCTTCTTCAGCAATAAGCTTATCAATTTCAGGTTGAGAAAGAATTCTTTCTGTTCCATTTTCATCTTTAAGAATAACACGAGAAGAGACACTTGGAACTTCATCAATAATTTTAAATGTTCCAACGGGTTTCTCTTCGATAGTGACGGTTGCACCCTCTTTTTGAATAACAGGTTTCGCTTCTGCTTTAGGCTCTTCTTTTGGTGTATCACTCCCACAACCTGTTAAAGTTGCAATAACAACGGCACTCATTCCACCAATCATAGCATAGTTTGAAATCTTTTTTATATGTTTATTCACTAATGTTCCTTTTAAGTTATTCACAGCTTATTCACAGCTGTGAATAAACCATAAAGTTTATCTTTTAATAGTAAAAATTAATATTTACTATAGTGCTAATGTTGCGACCTTTGCAACACGTGAAGCAAACGCTGACTTATCTTTTGGCTCTAGTCCTTCTGATAATTTAGCCGAGTCTAAAAGAATCCATGCCATATCTGAAAACGTCTCTTTATTCTCTAGCTTGTCAAGCTTTTGAATCATAGCATGTTCAGGATTAACTTCTAAAATAAGTGGTGTTTCTGGAACGGGTTGACCCATTTGTGCGAACATGTGAGCCATCCCAGCCATTGGGTCATTGGCATCTTTTACCACACATGAAGGGCTTGTGGTTAAACGTGAAGTTGTTTTAACCTCTTTTACCTCTTCGCCCAAAATCTCTTTAATTTTATCGGTCAATGATTTAAACTCTTTGCTGATGACTTCTTTCTCTTTTTCAGTTTTAGAATCAGGAGCTTCAACCGTAGTAATGTCTTTTAGACTCCACTCTTTGTACTGACCAATAGAAGGAGCAACAATCTCATCTATCTCTTTGTCTGCCATAATAAGCACTTCAATATTTGCTTTTTTATACGCTTCAAGTAGTGGAGAGTTTCTTAATACTTTTTCATCTTCTCCTGCAATGTAGTAAATCTCTTTCTTTTCAGAATCGCCACGGCTTACATAATCTGCAAAGCTAACCATTCCCTCTTCGATAGAAGATTTATACTTAACAATATCAAGAAGCAACTCTTTATTGGTATGATCTTGGAAGATTCCCTCTTTGATTACTTTGTTGTACTGCTCTGTAAAGGCAACAGCATTTTCATCTTTAAGTTTTTTAATCGCTTGAAGAATCTTTTTTGTTGCATTTTGCTTGATGTTTGCCAAAATCTTATTTGACTGTAAAAGCTCACGACTGACATTAAGTGGTAAATCTTCGCTGTCAATAATCCCTTTTACAAAACGTAAATAGGTTGGTAACAACTCTTTATCATCATCAGTAATAAAGACTCTTTTTACATAAAGTTTTACACCTGATTGGTAATCTGCACGGTACAAATCCATTGGTGCTGTTTTAGGAATGTAAAAAAGTGTTGTAAATTCATTTGCACCCTCTACTCTGTTGTGTAAGTACGTTAAAGGCTCATCATCTCCATGTGCTAAACCTTTGTAAAACTCTATATAATCCTCTTTTTTAAGCGTAGATTTTTGAAGTGTCCACAAAGCAGTAGCAGCGTTGGCTTGTTCTGTTTTCTTTACTTTTTTAGTAACAGCATCATCACCCTCACCTGTTGTCTCATCTTCATTAAAGTGCATCATAATTGGGTAAGCAATATGGTTAGAGTACTTTTTAACAACCTCGTCTACTCTCCACTTAGATAAAAACTCTTTCTCTTCTTCTTTTAGTTTAATGTAGATTACGGTTCCATGCTCTTCTTTGGTCACAGGTTTAATCTCGAATTCTCCTGTACCATCAGTTGAAAACATGTATGCTTGCTCTTCGCCTGCTTTTTTAGTAATAACATCTACCTGCTCAGCTACCATAAATACCGAGTAGAAACCAACACCAAATTGACCAATAAGATTAGAATCTTTTTTAGCATCGCCCGTTAAGCTCTCTACAAACGATTTTGTTCCAGATTTTGCAATGGTTCCAAGATGAGAAATCAAATCTTCTTCATTCATTCCAAGACCATTATCGCCAATGGTTAAAGAGTTGTCTACATCATCAATATTAATATTTACTTGACCTGTCCAATTTTCTTCTTTGAACGTTTCATCGGTTAATTGCATATAATTAAATTTATCTATTGCATCACTTGAGTTTGAAATCAACTCTCGAATAAAAATCTCTTTATTTGAGTAAAGTGAATGAGTCATTAATTTTAAGAGTTGACCTATCTCTGTTTGAAACTGATGTTTTGCCATCGTGAATATTCCTTTTGAATTAATTTATAAAATATGGTGGGATTATAATATATTTTTCTCTTTTTTTCAAGGGTTTAGTTCTTTTTATAAGTAAAGCTTAGTCACATTGACTAAAGTGAACTTTTTTCCACTCCAAAGCATTTTATGTAAGGTAAAATAATATTTATTCTTTAATAACAGTTTAAAACGATATACTTTCACGTAAATTTTAAAATAGGAGTTTTTCTTTGATGAAATTGAAAAAAATAGTCTTGTTCATCCTTACACTTTCGTTTTTACCTACAACTTTTCTATCGGCTAAAGATATAAATATTTTATCGTATAAAGATAGAGGAATTAAATACTACCCTAAATATGTTCAAAAAGGTCATGTCAAATACGGTAAGGCCAGTTGGTATGGAAAACCATTTCATGGAAGACGCACAGCAAACGGCGAACGATACAACATGTACTCTATGACGGCTGCCCATCGAACCTATGCAATGGGTACAATTTTAAAAGTAACCAATTTACGCAATAAACGCTCAGTAAAGGTACGTATCAATGACCGTGGACCATTCTACAATACACGAAATATTGATTTATCTTATGCTGCTGCAAAAAAATTGGGCATGCTACATAAAGGTGTGGGAAAAGTAAAAATAGAGGTTCTCTCATCCAATTCAAAAAAAAGTTGGAAGAGCTATGCAAAAAATACAAAAGAGAAAAAACAAAAAGTAAAAATTTCTAACAATCCAAAAGAGACTAACCATATTATTGTCAAATCACAAAAAATAGAACGAAAACAGCAAATACAAATAGCCTCTTTTTATAATAAAATTCATGCAAATATTTTCAAGAAAAAACATAAGCTAAAAAATACTATTATCCTAAAAAAATACATTAAAGAGAAAAAGAAAATTGCTTATAGAGTCGTTGTAAACTGTACTCCATGGGAAGCAAAACAACTCCTAAAATCTAAAAAATTTTTAGGAGCATACCTTCTCTCTTAAAAAGTATTACTTATTTGAAAGTACTTTAAAAGCACAAATTTGAGTTGCTAGTAGATCAGTAATGGTCTCTCGACGATTAATAACATGAGTCATCTCTAAATCAGCGATGCTCTGCTCTTCAGATTTGTTTTTAACCGTCACAATAGAGTTAATCTCTTCTCCAAAAGAGGAGATATTTTCAGCAACCAAACGAAGCTGATGAGAATTATTAATGGTTGTAATAATTGCCATCGAACTCTTAATATCAAAATGTTCCAAGATACTCTTTTGAGCTGCATTCGCTAGGAAAATAGACTCTTCTCCCTTTTCTATCGCCTCATCTACTAACTTGACATCATGCTCTAAAATAACATAAAGAATATTTTTTTCTTTTAAACGCTCAACGAGTAGCTTACCAACAGCTCCATACCCACAAACAAGTATATGATTTTTATAACCTGTTGAAACCAATGCTCTTTCTCGTAACTTGGTAGGTTCAACAAAGAGAAAATCAGCAAAGAACTTAATATTTTTAAGAATAAAAGGCGTTAATATCATTGATAAAACAACCGTTATAATCATGATTTGATTGGTTTGAATAGAAATAAGTTCATTACTTCGTGCCAAGGCAAAAATAGCTAAAGCAAATTCACCTACTTGCATCAGAGCCATTGCCGATTTTATTGAGGAACGGCTCTGCATAAAGAAACGTAACGAAACAAAGAGAATCAATGCTTTTAACAACATAATGGCTACTAAAAGTCCTAAGATAATCCATCCAAAATCAGTAACAATTCCTATTTCAATTTGCATACCAATGGTCACAAAGAAAATTCCTAAGAGTATATCTCTAAACGGTACTAAGTCAGCTTCAATACGGTAACGGTACTTCGTTTCTGCAATAGTCATCCCTGCGATAAATGCTCCTAAAGAGAATGAAAAACCAAAATGTTCTGCTAAAACAGAAGCCCCAATAACCGTTAAAATTACTGCGGCTAAAAATATCTCTTCTGAATCCGAAGCCGTAACCCAATCAAAGAAACGTTCAATAAAGAACTTACCTACCACAAAAAGAATTACAAAGACAATAATGGCCGAGATAACCGTATGGATTAAGAGTTCTGAGATGGACGCATTTTCAGAAGTAAAAATAGAAATCATCAGAAGCATAGGAATAACAGCCAAATCTTGAAAGAGTAAGATTCCTAACGTAACCCGACCATAACCTGTGTGAATCTCGCCACTCTCATTGAGAACCTTGAGTACAATAGCTGTAGACGAAAGAGAAAGAGCCATACCAATGACAATCGCATTCTTTAAACCAACATCAAAGAACGTATGGGTTAAAAATGTAAAAAGAGCTCCAGATAAAATAACCTGTAATCCCCCATAGACAAAAACCTCTTTTTTCATCGCTTTCATATGTGAAATAGAGAACTCCAACCCTATTGTAAACATAAGAAAGACAATCCCAAACTCAGCCAAATGAGACAAAGTCTCTTTCGAGTGTTCTCCAAAGTCAAAAATTTGAGTAATAATCAACCCTGTAAAAATATACCCTATAACCGTAGGTATATCAATTTTCTTAAGAAAAACATTAACCACCGTAGCGATGGCAATGGTAATAATAAGTCCTAATAGTAACTGTTCCATCTATACTCCTAAATTAAATTTATATTTTATAATTAATAAAAGAATAAGAATTGTGAAAACTTTACTCTTTCTTATAATATATATAATCTTTATCTTCAGAAGAGCCTAAGCTACACATATTTATTTAATTTAAGATTAAATAGTTTCAATATTCTACTTTAAACGAGACTTAAATGCCATTCTTACCTTTGAAAAAGGATTGAGAGAGTGAAAGATAAATTGTATATGTGTATATTCGCTTCCTTTAGCCACTCTCTTCTTTTTTCCATATCGAACATAAAGGTTTTCCCCATAATCAAAACTCTTTCCACCATCAATAGAAAACATAATTTTACACGAACCCTCGCAGGTTGCAGAACCTCTAAGATAAGCTGTTTTAAAAGGTATCGGATTCATAACCATAATCTCTTTTTTAACAATTCTAGCGACATTGGTCAATCGGTTAACATACACCAATGTCGCTCCCTTTTGTACCATTTTACCTTGAATAGGAATTAACTTCCTTGTCTTAATGCCCAAAGTATCAATAGCTATTTGTTCCAAGAACACAGCCTTTTCCAATTTAATATTAGAAACAGGACTTTGAGAAAAAAGAAACGAAGAACAGAGTAACGAAACAATAATAGTTTTGGAAAACATTGGAAATCCTTTTTATACATAATAAATTAATTTTAGCATAAAAAGGAGAAGATGTAAAAAAGAAAAGACCCAAATCAAACTAAACTTTCTTAGTTTTCTCTAGGAATGAAGTAAAATAAGAAAAGTTTATTCCCACTCAATAGTTGCTGGTGGCTTTGATGATATATCATAAACTACTCGATTAATCCCATCAATTTCATTAATAATTCGTCTACTTATTCCTTCTAAAACATCATGAGGAACATGAGCAAATGTAGCTGTCATTCCATCTACAGACTCTACCATTCGTACACATACAGTATTATCATAGGTACGATTATCACCCATTACACCTACAGACTGAACATTTAGAAGTACGGTAAATGCTTGCCAAACTTTATCGTAATATCCTGTTGATCTCAGCTCTTCTTGCATAATAGCATCTGACTCACGAATAAGATGCAATCCTTCTTCGGTTACAGCTCCCATAGTACGAATTGCCAAGCCAGGTCCAGGGAAAGGGTGTCTGCCAATCATCTGTTTTGGAAGCCCCAATTCAAGACCAAGTTTACGCACTTCATCTTTAAAAATCTCTCTAAGTGGTTCTACCAATTCAAAAGTCATCCAATCAGGAAGTCCACCCACATTGTGGTGTGATTTAATGGTTTTAGATGGTCCTTTTACTGAAACGGACTCAATAACATCTGTATAGAGTGTTCCTTGTGCTAAAAAGGCAACATCCGTATGTTTCTTAGCCTCTTTATCAAATACTTCAATAAATTTTTCACCAATGGCTTTACGTTTTACTTCAGGATCGGATACGCCCTCTAATGCCTTCATAAATTCTGTTTTGGCATCAATGGTAATCAGTGGAATATCTAAAAGCTTAAACATATTTTGCACATCAACAGCTTCATCTTTACGAAGTAAACCTTGGTCAACAAAAACACAAATAAGTTGCTCTTTATTCAACGCCTCGTTAAGCATCGCAGCCACTACGGAAGAGTCTACCCCTCCAGAGACACCACAAAGAACTTTTTTGTCCCCTACTTGTGCTTTTATCGCCTCTATTTTCTCTTTTGCAAATCCACCCATGTTCCATGTGCTGTCACAACCACAAATGTGTTTAGCAAAGTTTTTAAGTAGTTTTGTTCCTTCTACCGTATGATGAACTTCGGGGTGGAACTGAAATGCATAGATATTTTGCTCTACATTTGCAATCGCTGCAAATGGCGAATTTTCAGACGTTCCAATCACTTCAAAGCTATCAGGTATTTTTTCTGCTCGGTCTCCGTGACTCATCCATACGATTTCATCATTACTCATTCCATCAAAAATTTTAGAATCGCTAATCGTTAATTGTGCTTTTCCATACTCATGATGGTCTGCTGAGACAACTACTCCACCGTAACGTTGAGTAATTAACTGCATACCGTAACAGATTCCCATGATAGGTATACCTAGAGACCAAATACCCTCATTTGGTTTGTAGGCATCTTCAGCATAAACCGAAGCTGGACCACCTGATAAAATAATCCCTTGAGGATTCCGTGCTTTAATATCTGCAATATTTTCTCTATAAGGAACTACTTCACAGTAAACCCCTGATTCTCTTAATTTTCTTGCTATTAATTGTGTATATTGTGAACCAAAATCTAAAACGAGAATAGGTACTTGTTTCATATATTTTATCCTTATGTTGTTTATAATTTTTATCAACTGCAAGTATACAGTATCTTTGATGAGAAAAGGTTAGGTTTCCAGCACTCCCCATCTCTTAAAATTTAATTATAATTTGACATTTCTACTCTATTCTGTTATATTTCTAACTTAATTATTTATAATAGTCGTAAGTCTAATAAATTTTATTAATTGATTTAAAGGAATAAAAATGAAGAAAAACAGATTATTAATGATAGTACCCCTTACGGTTGCATGTTGTTCCTTGATTCCCCTAGAATCTGTCGCAAACATAGAAACAACCATTCTATCCAATAACAACACAACAAAAGAAACTCTAGAAAATCCAATTAAAAAAATAAATGATGCAAAAAAAGAGGCTCAAGAACAACTCGATAAAGCGATAAAAGAAGAAGCCTTAGCCAAAAAATCTGCTAAAAAAGCAACGGAACGTCAACTTCAAGCAACAAAAAAGTTAGAAGCATCCTACCAAAAAGAAAAAATTGCCAGTGAAGTCGCCAAAAAAGCTGAAGGTCAAGCTAAAGAGGTCGCTACAGCAGAGCTTAAAAAAGCCACCCTAGAAAAAGAGTTGGCTAAAAAAGAGTTAGAAAAAGCCGTTAAAGTAGAACTCAAAGCAAAACAAATCGCTCAAAAAGCAATGGATAACACAAAAAAGCATATTGACAATATTGCTAAAAAAGCCATTGAAATCGAGAAAATAGCCAAAGAAAAAGCCAATACAGCAAGCAAGCTCAAAGATAAACGAGAAGAGACGGTTAAAAAAGCAATAGAAATTGAAAAACTTGCTAAAGCCAATGTTCAAAGCATTACACAAGCACATAAGGTAGCACAAAAAGAGGCGAATAAAACAACTGGGCAAGCACAAAAAGAAGCCCATCATAAAGTTGCTCAACTGGAAAAAGCTCAAAATGAGGCAAAAGAGAGACTCCAACGAGTCCAAACGATAAAAAGTAAAGCCCAAGAGAGTGTAAATGCTGTAGCTAAAATGGAAGCAGAAGCAGAAAAAGTAGCCAAACATGCCAGTGACGAAGCAAAAAAAAGAACACAAGCCGTGGTATGGAAAGCCAATGAAGTAAAAAATAAAGTCTGTCAAGAAGCAAAGCTCTTATCCAAAGCAAAAGAACAAGCCATATTGGAGTTAAAAAGATCCAAAAAAGAGTTAGAAATAGCAACAGAAGTTGCTAAGAAGACAACAGGAACAGCAAAAGAAGAGGCAGAAGAAGAGGCATTAAAGGCTATTCAAACTAAAGAAAAAGTAGAAGCAAAAGCCAAAAAAATAGCCAAAGCAGAGGAAAAAGCACAAAATGAAGCAAAAAAAGCACGAGAAAATACAAAAAAAGCACTAAATTTAGCTATTGAAAGAATTTCACAAGAGGCAAAGGAGAGTGTTGATGTTGCGATAGAAGAGGTTATGGACAGAGCTAAAAAGAAAATAGAAGCTCTTTTAAATCAATAGGATAACAGCATGCTAAAAAAAATATTTCTCAGTCTCATCGCTCTTCTTAGTCTACTCTTTGCTTACTATTTCACGACTAATAAGTCCGAAGAGCCTCTATCAAGTAAAAGAGGAAACCTATCCCAAACAGTCTCTCAAATTAAAGAACGGCAAGAGTTGGAGCTTGCTATTAAAAAAATTTATGAAGAAGCAGGAAAAGAGCTTTCGATTAAAGTACAAAAGATTATAGGCGATGCAAAAGAGGACATGGATTTTATTCTTGCCTTAAAACCAAGTCAAGTAATTGCGATTAATCAACAAGTCTCTATAAGAGAAAAAAGTAAAGTAAAAAAATCAACAAATAAACTGAAATACATGCCTCTTCCAAACTTTCGAAAGTACCCAGCAGGAAAAGAGAGAAAAGAGATTTTCTTTAAATACTTCTTTTATCTTGTAGAGAGTAGAAATCAACAAATTCTTAAGATGAGAAACAGAGTCATTCTATGGAGAAAAAATCTAAAAAATATTAGCTCTAAGCAGAAACGAACCGTTCAACAATTAGCTAAAAAATACAAAGTAAACGACTTTAATATTCAAGAATATTCCAGTTGGAATAGGCTTTTAGCCCGTTTAGATATTATACCTGCATCTCTAGCATTGGCACAAGGAGCAAAAGAGAGTCTCTGGGGAACCTCACGTTTTGCACGATATGGGTACAACTATTATGGTCAACGCTGTTTTTCACAAGGTTGTGGTATTGTTCCAAAAGAGCGAGGTGGTCGACGATTTGAAGTCAAAACATTTAGTTCTCCTAAACAAGGAATAAACAGCTATATTCACAATTTAAATACCCATTTTGCTTATAACTCTTTACGAAAAATACGCCGTAGACAACGAGCAAAAGGAGACAAAATTACAGGGTTAGCCTTGGTAAATTCATTAGGTAAATACTCGGAAAGAGGTTCAGCTTACATTAAAGATTTGAAAGCACTTATTCGATACAACAAGCTCGCACAATACGATGTACATTAAGCCGAGTAAATGATGTTATAATCCCTTAAAAAAGAGTTCGTATGAAAACATTAGCATCAGCAGGCTTTGCCTATATCCTTAAATTTATTTGGTTTATTTTTTTAGCACTGCTTATAAATATTACTTTAGCCATTCTCTATTTCGATAACCTATCAGCACTCTTTACAGGAGAAAACATCTCCTTAGGAGTGATTACTTTAGCTACAGTGCTTATTTTTCCTATTGTCTGGTTAATAACAGCTAAATCAGAAGCTCTACTCTCTGCTATTTTCAAAGTAGTTGATAAAAATTTAGACAGTTTGGTAGGCTTTATTATTGATAAATTTGTAGCAGGAAAGAATCGAGATAAAATTGGCGACTACACAGGTGTATTAAAAAAACAATCTACGATTACACAGCTTATTTTAGAATTCTTTTTTGAAAAAATAGACTTTTTTAATGATGTTTCCGAACTCCTCAAAGAGAAAAACTATTCAGACGAAGAGCTAAAAGTAAAAATGGTTGAAAGAATTCGAGAAAAAGAGCTGTTTGAAGAGTGGGAACCAAGCTTTACAACCCCGCTGGCTCTAGCCATTGCCAATATTGTGATTGTTTATGGAGCTGAATATTTTTTAGGCTAACTCTTTTGAACTTCTAAAGAGTCTAAAATCAGAATCTTTTCTAAAGAAGTTTGAAGGCTAGGCTCTATCATCAAAGCTGTAGAAAACACCCCCGATTCAACAACAGAAGAAGAGATAACCGTTGCAGAGAGTACCTGTTGTTGTAACGTATCTGTAGAGATAATATGAGAGTAGTTTCTATCTTCGACTTGATGATTTCGCTCGTAAGAAGCTGACGTGGTCAACGCTTGATTGCTTATAGTTACATGCGTTAAATATTCCGTTGGATTAAGAGGATTTTTAATCCCTATAGAAAAATTTTTCCCATTTGGTTTTGAACCAAGAGCATAAATATCGCCACCAAAATTAATAAGAGCCGAAGATATTTTTTGCTTTTTGAGTATTTTTACAGCTTGGTCAACAGCAAACTCTTTGACAAACCCACCCAAATCTATTAGCGTATACGTATTATCAAAAGAAAGCTTATTCTTTTTAATCTTCAAATGTTCTACGCCCACAAAAGGTTTTAATTTAGCAACTTCTTCTTCTATTTTTTCGACACTTTCAAGCTTTCGACTTTGGCTTAACGTACCCATAGTAACATCAAAGATACCATTGGTTTTAGAGTAAAAAAGTTTGGCTCGGGTTAATAAATCTTTTGTTTGAGCATCCAGTACCTCTACTTTACGTTGGTTCAAAGCCGAGAGATAAGAGTTTGGATTATAAAAATTATATTTAAACTCCAGCTCTTTTGCCATCGTCAATATTGTTTGTGCAATACTTCGAGATTTGACCTCATCATTACAATAGAGATGAAGTTCACAAGGAGAGGTCATTACTGTAAATTTATAAATGTGTTGTTTGATGAGATTTCCTTATACTTGAAAAATACTTTTAAGTTCTGAAGGCATAAAGCCATCAGATTCCATGAGAAGAGCAATGTCTTTAATAATATCTGACTCTCTAGGTGGATTATTAAATATTTTATTTTTAAGCTCTTTAAAAATTTCTTTTCCTGGCAACTCACTAATACTTAAATTATTAAATGTACTTAACCATACATCTATATAATGATTCTCTATCTCATTTATTTTAGTTTGAACTTCATAATAGTTTATATTTAACTTTTCTAAAAGAAGAGGTTTTAGTTCTTCTTCAGTAGATAACTCACTATTTCTCAGTTTTGATATTCTAGGGAATTTATCAAGGTGGGTATTGATTTTAAACTGTAGAAAATCAGCTAAAAATCTTACTCTTTTAGAGTCTATAATTTTACTAATTTCATTATTAATATTAACACCACTTCTATAATACTCTAATTGTTTCAGATATTTAGAATTTAAAAGAAGATTCTCTATTTCATGAGTAGGTAGAAATTTAATTTTATATTTTTGTTCCAGTTTTATAACTTCTATATCTGTTCTAAAGTCTCTATCAATTAGACAAAAACCCTCTTTGATAAGATTTGTCTCTGCATAACATAGTAGAGTATTCGATGAACCTAATGGTTGTAAATCAAATTGAGTAATATTTGCACCTAAAATTGTTCTATAAAAGATAACATCAGAACTATTTACTCCACCTTCACAGTGGATAACTTGTCTATTCCCTGCTGTAGTATTGGCTCTTCTTCCTTGATTTACTCTCATTATTTTACCAACTCAAATAGTTCTGATTCACTCACTGATTGATGAATTGTCTCAGAGTGTGTGGCTAAAAAGAGTTGCACATTAGGAAAAAGTTTATGAATAGCATAAAGCAAAATGGATTGCCATTTATCATGTAAGTGTAGTTCAGGTTCATCTATAATAAGAATTGATACATTCATAGCTTTAGTTGCTAAATAAGTAAAAAATGCAATAACCTCTCGTTCTCCTGAACTTAATTGGTCTATGTCTACAACTGTTCCATCTTCATTTTGAATTAAAAATTTATAATCCTGATTCATTTCACTTCGTGCAAGTTGTTCTAAAAAAATTTTATTGGGAAAAAAGATTTTAAAGGCTTGTTTTATTTTTTCTAAAATTTGAATATTCTCATCGTTAATAACACCTACTTTTTTATCTGTAATAAGATTAACAAGATATTGTTTGACAGTATGATAACTATTTCCAAATTGTAAACTTAAGGTATGGTTTTCAAGATTAAAGACAATTCCTTTCTCAATCTCTTTTATTTGATTCCAATCTCCAGCATTAGAAACTTTAGTTGGACTAAATAAACGATAGGAAGAGAGATATTCCATAATTGAATTTTTATTTGTAAAATCAATATCAGACCAATTACTTAAAGACCATCTTAATCCATTTCTTTGACTATATATAATTGAAGCATCTATTAAAATATTATTACGAATTATTTGTAAATTAATTTTAAACTCATCTTGCTTATTATATATCCATTCCTCTCCTAATGAGAATTTATTTATAAAAATATCTTCCATTATTTTGAATTTACTATCAATGGGTTTCATATAAGCAAGAGAAAGAGAGATTTGAAGAGCCTCTAAAATCGTACTCTTCCCTGACCCATTAATCCCATAAAAAACAATATTATCTAAAACTCTATCACTATCAAGGTAGGTAAAATCTAACTCTAAATATTCAATACCTTTAAAATTTATAATCTCTATTTTTTTTACTCTAACTCTTTCCATCTATGACCTTGATACTATTATTTAAAATTGTTAATAAGGTATTGAGTATAGCAAAATAAAACTTTATCAACTACTAAAGAGTATACTTTGCATACTCTTTTTTTCAAATTACTTAAAACCGATATTTCATTCCAGCAGTAATCATGCTTGCTGTTAATCCTGTTGATTGAGAATAAAGTTCTCCTCCAAGATTATAGCTAACTTTATCATTTTGTTTAAAGTCAATACTTGCTTTGTACGTTATTGCATCAAAAGTACTTAAACGTTCATCACTTGAAGCATAGGTTTCATTGGTAAAAAAGTCTTTATTTTTATTATAAAAATTGGCTTCACTTTGAGTATAATAACGCAATCCTGCACCAAGGGTTATCTTTTTACTCAACGTATAATAGATGTCCGTATCCAGTGTATGTGAATTTACAGCCCAGTCATCCGTATAAAAACGGTAGTTTGCTTTGACACTTACATCTTCACCGAACATCGTAATGTACTTCAAATTAACCCCATACGCTGTTCGTGTATCTGGTCGATTTTCCGTTACTAATTGTTGATTGATGGTGTTATAATTCCTTACTATATTAGCATGAGGATTGGTTAGGTAACCATTATCTAAAATAGCAAATGCCTCAACGTTAAGAGCAGAGTGGTTATTCAGAACTTGGCTAATGCCTGCTTGAATATTTAGCGAGGTTGACTCTTCTTTTTGAGAAGCACCTGAACCTGTATCGTGTTCATTCTCGTCATCATCATCTTTATAGTGTTTGTTTTGATCTGTATTTTTGCCCTTAACATTAGAGAGAATCTCATTAAAAGCATATGACATACCAAAATTTAGTGATTGGTTATGTGATGAATCCGTGTAGTGCATGTATTCTGCTGACACAGCTTTTGAATCAAAATCACTCTCTCGTGAATAGTCAAATCCTGTGTAGAGTTCATCACGATTGTCAAACCTTGTGGTTAACATAAGAGAACCTGCATTTCGCGTTTCATCAAATGCCTGATTTTCATACACATAATCGCCAGAATTATCACGACCACTCGCACCAGAAGCTGAATCAGGTTGCCATGCTGGAGTTGCACCACTTACAGAATCATGAACAATATCTGCTTTGATTGTAAAATCCGTTCCAATATCATAACTAGCACTAAGATCAGGAGCAGATACAGCAACACGATTGTTATTTTCATTGTATTGTAAGAACTCTACAGCTACATAATTTTCAGCATAAAGAGCATTTGACGCAACGAGAGCAATAGCCGTTATTTTTGAAATTGAATTAAAGTTTTTTAGTTGCATCCACAACCTCCTCCCGCAACACCAGACCCACCTCGTGATGCTTCTTTTGAAAAGTAAACATGCGATTCAAACTTTGTTACTTTAGGGTGTAAGCCTCCAAATTGCATTATTGGTTTCGCTAACGTCTCTTTTTCCCAAGGTTTTACCTCTTTGATTAATGAACAGCCCATAAAAAAAGAGGCACTCATAGCAAGGAGTAAAAGTTTTATCATTTGATAGCCTTTATATTCTCTTTAATCTTTTCATCTATCTCTTCTATAGCACCCGAAATAACATTTAAAATTTGACCATTTTTTATAGAATACACAGCAGGGAAGCCAAGAGGATTAAAAGCTTCTACCAAACTTTTATCGCTATCATAAATAATAGGGAAAGAGAGTTCCAGTTCTTTAACCAATTTTTTTCCATCTTCTTGATTTTTATCCACATTAATTCCAATAACTTCAGCTATTTTGTCATTGTAAACATTCATAATAAGTGGCAACTCTTTTTTACAAGACTTACACCATGAAGCAAAAAAATCTACAACATAAACTTTATCAGATTCTAATTTTAATTTCTCTTGAATATTTTGAGGAACAGTATCTCCTGTTTCTAATGCCATAAGTGCAACCGTTGAAAACAGTAGTGTATAGAGTGTTTTTTTTAACATATTCTTCCTTTGTAATTAGGTATAAAGGAAGTATACTTTTTTTTTATGAAGTTTTTATGAAGTGAGTTTTATAACGCAAAATTTGAATATGTTATACTATTACATCCGTTTGATTTGGAGGCTTTATGAAACATTTATACATCTTTTTTATTTTAAGCTACAGCTCTTTTTTGTGGGCAGAAGAAGCTTCTTATGGTTGGAACATACCGAACAGTTCCATAAATATTGGAGGATATCTTGATATTACCTATGACCAAAAAAGAGAAGAGAAATTTCTCTTTAATGATATTGCTATGCTTTTTTCAGCCAATCAAAATCGTTTTGACTTGTTGGGAGAGCTAGAGCTATCGCATATCTCTTTAGACGGAAAGAGCAACAGCCGTGCAGATGTTGATTTGAATATAGAGCGTTTAAAGTTAAGCTACCTATTAAGTGATACACAAAGCATTCAAGTGGGTCGTTTCAATTCAGATATTGGCTACTGGAATCAAGCTCCTATTATGATTTTGCAAGATACAGGTACAGCTCCACATCTTATAAATCATCTTTTTCCAAAAGCAACAATGGGAATACTTTATCAACAGGATGTGGGCGAAGAGAGTAGCTTTTCATTAACCTTTCAACATAACAAAGATATTGCTCATCAGGAAAGAAACACACTACTTTACCAAGAGAAAGTTTTATCAATAGATAGACATATAGGATTCTCCTATCATGGTGTCAAAGAGAACTTATCTTGGCGTTTTTCAGCAGGAGCTTATAGAGAGACGAATAAAAAGAAAAGTCTCTACATGGGAATTGGTTCAGAATATGATGGAGAAGAGTTCTCCATTGAAGCTGAGCTTTTTACCCAAAGTTCTAATAAAGAAAGTGAAGATAAACCCTACAGTGGCTACCTTCAATCTACATGGCATTTCCAAGCTTCACAAGATGCTGTTGTACGTTTTGAGAACTATCAAGACAATACACTTGATATTAAAGAGCAAATTTATCTCTTGGGTTATGCCTATCGACCTACCAATAACATTGTAGTAAAAAGTGAATATATCTATCATTCAGAATTACCTTTAAGTCGTTTTGTATACTCTATATCGGTACTGTTTTAATGAAAAAAATTTCTCTTTTTTTAACTCTGTTTATACTTGAACTCTATTCCAGAGAATTGGCTGTCATTGGAGACAAAAATTTTCCTGAAAACAACTTAACTCGTGCTGAGATTAAAGCAATTTTTCTGAATAAGAAACGCTTTATCAATGACCAGAAAATTTTGGTCATGAATCATTATGTTCATCATCCCCTGCGTCTCTGTTTTGAAAAAGAAATTTTAGGAAAAACAGAGGGGATATTGGAACGTTATTGGCGAAAAGCTTACTATCAAGGTAAACGACCTCCCAAAGTAGTGAGTTCCACAAAGATGCTTTTTTTATATCTTGATAGCGTCCATCCAGCTATTGGGTATAGCGATTTCAATGCTACTTTAGACACCAAAGTAATCATACTCTACCGAGTTTCATGCAAAGATTAATTTTAAATTTTTAGCTTAAAGCCTACGCCTCGAACGGTCTCTATAATAGTAGAGGCTAAGCCCAATTTGCGACGTAAATTTTTAATGTGTGCATCGATAATATTACTAGAGCATAGAGCGTTAAAATCTCGATTAAGATGCTTATTTATTTGAAAACGGGTTAAAACAACATGATTATTCAAAAGTAAGAACTCAAAAAGTTCAAACTCCTTTTTTGAAAGTAGAATAGCACAATCCTCTAATAAAATTTCTCGTGTAGCAAGATTGATATAGAGTTTATCTATATAAAATTCAGACTGTTTCTGCTTGCTATCTCGGCGTAACAATACACGAATTCTAGCAAGAAGTTCAATGTTTGAAAATGGTTTTTCCATATAGTTATCTGCTCCTGCATCCAAAGCTTGAGCTTTTTCATAAGACTCTTTTTTAGATGATAAAAAAAGAATAGGTGTTGTATCATGATAACTGTTTCTTTGCTCTTTTAAAAAATCTATACCATTCACATC
>Ga0256827_10000422_pt1 | contig 26454 bp, 27 predicted proteins | sample CV84metaG_FD_185977 | JGI IMG/M metagenome (GOLD analysis project Ga0256827, IMG submission 185977) | Hydrothermal vent microbial communities from East Pacific Rise, Pacific Ocean - CV84 | ecosystem: Environmental > Aquatic > Marine > Hydrothermal vents | place: Pacific Ocean: East Pacific Rise...
TATGTTAAACATAAATTTCCAGATTTAATTAAAAAAACAAAAAAACGAACAATAATTTTCAATGATAATTTAAAAATAAAATTTATAGACCTAGGCATAGAGCTTAGAGTTAAAAAAGAAGAGTGGTAAATATGAGCAAGACGGTTACAATAATAGATACATTTGGTTTTTTCTTTCGTAGTTTTTACGCACTTCCGCAGCATTTAAAAAATAAAGATGGCTTTCCAACAGGTTTACTTACAGGTTTTACAAACTTTATATCTACTTTAGAGAAACAACATGATAGTGACTACATAATCTTTGCTATTGATACAAAGGGTGATACTTTTCGTAATGAGATAGATCCAAACTATAAAGCAAATCGTAAATCACCACCACCAGAACTTACAATGCAACTACCAGTAGCAATAAGTTGGATAGATAAGATGGGTTATAAAACTTTAGGTATGAGTGGTTTTGAAGCTGATGATATGATAGCGACAGTTACCCACTTAGCAAAGCAAAAAGGTTATACAGTCCGTGTAGTATCTCACGATAAAGACCTTTACCAACTTATAGATGATGGGCAAGTTACAGTTATAGACGCTATTAAACGAAAGACTATGGATGAAGATGCTTGTTATGAAAAATATGGTGTAACTCCTTCTCAGTTTATAGATTACCAGTCTATTTTAGGAGATACTGCCGATAATGTACCAGGTGTAAAAGGTATAGGAAAAGTTGGAGCTGAAAAACTTCTAAAAGAGTACGGCACACTTGATAATATTTATGAAAATATAGATGCCATAAAGGGTGCAACTCAGAAAAAACTTATAGAATCAAAAGAGAATGCCTATATGTCTAAAGAGCTAGTAACTCTAAAGCCTGATGTGTTTACTGAATTTGATTTTGAAGAGTATAAAATGGATGTAGTAAACCCATTTTTAAATATCTATGATGAGTTAGTTGAGTATGAACAAAATGCAGTAATTCGTTACTTAAAAGCTAAAAAGCTTGTACCTGATGATAGTACATCTTCTTCGCATAATTATAATAATGATAATGTACCTCTACTTGCGTCGCACCCTTTGGTTGTAGAGCTTAAAAATAAATTAGAATTTAAAGCAACACTTATTACAGATGTAAAAGAGTTAAACAAAGTTCTAGATACGCTAACCCCAGAAACTATAGTAGCCTTTGATACAGAAACAACAGGTTTAGAATATGAAAAAGACCATCTTGTAGGTTTTAGTTTTTGTATAAATGAAAAGGAAGCTTACTATGTTCCTTTTGCACACTTTTACTTGGGTGTTGCTGATCAAATCTCCTTAGATGATGCAGCTCGTGCAATGAGAAAAATATTCAATTCACGAGTAGTTGGGCATAATATTAAATTTGATTTACATTTTGTAACAAGATTTTTAAATGAAGAGTTAGAAGTATATGGTGATTCTATGATTTTAGCATGGCTAATTAATCCAGAATCAGGTTTAGCACTAGATAAACTTTCAGATGTTTTACTAAATCATAAAATGCTAGCATTTAAAGATACAGTTAAAAAAGGTGAGACTTTTGCTAGTGTTGAGTTAGAAGATGCTTGTAAGTATGCGGCAGAAGATGCTTTTATAACTTTAAAACTTTATAATCTATTTTTAAAAAATCTAGAACTTCAATCTGCGAAACATCTGATTGATGAAGCTCTACATGTAGAGTTTCCATTTATTCAAACATTATTAAAGATGGAAAAAGATGGTATAGAGGTAGATTCGGCATTTTTAGAAGAGTTCTTAGTTGATGTAAAAGAAACATTAAATAATTTAATAAATAAAATTCATGAACTAGCTGGAAGTGAGTTTAACATTAACTCTACAAAACAGCTAGGTGTTGTACTTTTTGAGCATCTTGGTCTTCCAGTTGGTAAAAAAACAAAGACTGGTTACTCTACAAATGAGCAAGTTTTATCATCATTGAAAGATAAGCATGAGATTATCTCGCATTTATTGGAATATCGTGAAGTTTATAAGCTTTACTCTACTTATATTGAGCCACTTATAAAACTTGCACGAGAAGATAAAAAAAGTCGTATTCATACTTCTTTTGTTCAAACTGGAACAGCAACTGGGCGTTTAAGTTCAAAAAATCCAAACTTGCAAAATATACCTACAAGAACAAAACTTGGAACTAAAATTCGTGAAGCATTTGTAGCTGGTGATGGTAAAAAATTAATTGGAATTGATTATTCACAAATTGAGCTAAGACTTCTTGCGCATTTTTCTAAGGATGCTGTTTTGCTTGATGCTTTTAGAAATAACAAAGATATTCACTTACAAACTGCAATTGCCTTGTTTGGTGAAGAGGAAGCAGCAAGTAAAAGAAATGTCGCAAAAACTGTAAACTTTGGACTTCTTTATGGAATGGGACAAAAAAAACTATCTCAAACATTAGATATTACAACTAAAGAAGCAAAGGCAATTATTGAGAAGTATTTTGAGTCATTTCCAACTGTTAAAACATATTTTCGCTCAATAGTAGATAATTCTAAAGAGGATGGATATGTTGAAACTTTACTAAAAAGAAGACGCTATTTTGACTATGATAATGCTACACCAATGTTTAGAGCAGCTTATGAGCGAGAGAGTGTAAATAGTCTTTTTCAGGGAAGTGCAAGTGATTTAATAAAACTATCTATGAACAAGATTTTTAAACTTATTGATGATGAAAAACTAAATGCAAAAATGCTTCTTCAGATTCATGATGAACTTATTTTTGAAGTAGATGCAAGTGAGGCTGAAGTATTAGGTGAAAAATTTAAAACAATTATGGAAGATATTATGGTTTTAAATATTCCGCTAAAAGCTTCTATGAATATTGGAACAAAATGGAGTGAATTAAAATAAAGCTATTATTTTATAATTATGAAAACACCACAAGGCTATAGAGAAAAATGTTATAAATGTTACCGACCAAAGTCTTCATGCATGTGTCTACATGTAGAGAGCTTTGAAACAAATACTCAGTTTGTTATTTTAATGCACCCAAAAGAGTTTAAAAAAACTAAAAACAATACTGGTCGTTTTACTCATTTATCTTTGAAAAATTCTAAACTTTTTATTGGTGATGATTTTACAAATCATAAAGAGATAAATAATATTATAGCTACTACAAATGCCTTTGTTCTTTACCCATCCAAAGACTCTTTGAACCTTTGCACAAGTCCTCTACATGTAGAGGGTAAAATAACAATCTTTATTATAGACTCTACTTGGTCATGTTCTGTCTCTTTACTTAGAAAATCAACAAATATTAAAGCTTTGCCATATATTAGTTTTGATAGTACAAAACGCTCAGAGTACAAAATAAAAGAACAACCTCAAGAGTATTGTTTATCTACAATAGAATCAACATTATGTGTACTTGAACTTTTAAATAAACAAGGTCTTGAAAATATTGCCCAAAATTCTTTAGATAAATTTTTAAATCCATTTCATGAAATGGTTAAATATCAGTTAAAATGTTTAGAAAATCCAAAAATAAATCTAGCTAGATTTAAAAAGTATAATTAAATTAGATTTATGTTAGTTCTGATATAATTACCGAGAAATTCAACTGTAATATAAGGAAATCAAATGAAACTTAACAAATTATTGGCTGCTTCAGTATCGGCTTTAGCTCTAAGTACATCGCTTTTTGCTGGTGTACATGGAACTCATTGGGGTTATACAGGTCATGGCGCTCCTGCACATTGGAGTGAAATAAATCCTAAATTTTTTATGTGTGAAGCTGGTTCAAATCAGTCACCAATAGATTTAGTGTCTTCAGCTACTGTTACAACAACTAAAGGTTTAGACCCTATTAAGTTTAACTATATTACTTCTGCTTCTGCAGTTGAAAATAATGGGCATACTATTGAGGTTCATGTTAAAGATGGTAGTTCTATTAATATAGATGGTATGACTTTTGAGTTAAAACAATTTCACTTCCATACTCCAAGTGAAAATATGATTGAGGGAAAACACTTTCCACTAGAAGCTCACTTTGTGCACGCTTCAAAAGATGGTCACTTACTTGTAATCGCTGTTATGTTTGAAGAGGGTGCGGAAAATAAAGATATTAAGAAAATTTGGTCTAAAATGCCTAAGCATGCTGGTAAAGAAGCTACATGTGGACTTCCTGCTAGTATGATTAAAGAGATTTTACCAAAAGATAAAGCTTATTATAGATTTGATGGATCATTAACTACTCCACCTTGTTCTGAGGGTGTTAGATGGTTTGTAATGCAAAACTACTCTCACATAAGTAAAGAGCAGGTTAAAGAGTTTGCAGCTTTAGTTCATGGTCATGATAACAGACCAACTCAACCCTTAAATGCTAGAAAAATCTTAAAGTAATAATTACTTTAAGATAAGTTCTTTACTCCAAAGAACTAAAAGCTCCTGAATACTCTCTTTAGGAGCTTTCATAAACTCAATCATAAATGAATCTTCAAGTTCTGCTACGCCAATTGATCTAGGGCGAACTGCTAATATTTTTGTATTTGGTATTGCTGAACCAAAACAAAATAATATATTTTTAGCATTTTTAATATCTGGATTAATTTCGCCATTAATAGACTTCGTATGAGCAAGGTGATCAAAGATAGATATAAATGTAGCTATAGGATGTTTATTTATTTTTTCTTCAAAATAAGCTAAGATCTCATCTACGCTATTTAAATTAGTTTTGCTTTTAGGTACCTCTAGTGAGTAAACAGGATAATTTTCCATAAATGTTGTTTGTGTCATTGTCTTCCAATTGTTATATGATTTATGAAATTGTATCTTATAATAGTTATAGATAAATTAAATAAGTGAATTACTTGTTAAATATTATCGAACCAAGCCTAATCATATTTGCTCCACACTCAATAGCTAGTTCAAAATCTCCACTCATACCCATTGAACAGATACTTGCACCTTCTAGTTGCTCATAAATATTGTAAGTTGTGGTGAAACTTTTTTCAACAATATCTCTATTCTCAGAATTTGCACCAATACTCATTACACCTTTAAGATTTATATTTGGACACTCTTTAGCAATTTTTTCATAACTTTGTTTAGCATTCTCTGGCATAAAACCATGTTTAGATTCCTCTTTTGCTGAATTTATTTGAACTAAACAATTAAGAGTCATATTTTTAGCTTCTAATTTTTTTTGTAGTTCATAAGCTAAGTCCAAAGAATCAAGGGCATGAAATAATGATGGATTTATATCTAGCAAATTATTTATCTTATTTTTTTGTAAATTACCTACAAAGTGCCATTCTAATGGTAGCTCTTCTAGTTCTAAATTTTTAGCTTTTAAATCTTGTACTTTATTTTCACCAAAGGCTCTTTGACCAATATTGTAAAGTTTTTCAATTTCACTACTTGTTGAGTATTTACTAATAGCTACAATCTTAACTATGTGGTGACCACTAACTCTAACACGAGCATTTTCAACTCGTCTAATTATATCATCTATATAAATTTTATACTCTTCTTGATTCATTAAATTGATTTCCCTTTTAGTTAATAAGTCTATTTATATCGTTGTAAACACCAAGTCCCATAAGTGAGAAAAGTATTACCCATCCAGCAAGTGTTAGTTTTATCATAATAGCTTCACTTACTTCTTTTTTAAATAAAAACTCATAAAGATTAAACATTATATGCCCACCATCAAGTGCAGGAATAGGGAGTAGATTAAGTACTCCTAAGTTTACAGAGATAAGTGCAGCAAAAGCAAGTACACTCATCCAACCATAAGCAGTGGCATCTGATGTCATTTTTACAATAGTTATAATTCCACCTAACTCTTTTGCTGGAACTTCACCAAAAATTAGTTTTTTAAGCCCTGTAAATATCATAGTTGAAGCAAAAATAGTCTGTTCATTTGCGTAAGATATCGTATCTGGTATGCTTAGTTCAAGTTTGTGAGAAACTCCAGCACTTCCAATACCTATCATCTTTTTTTCTATAACTTCATTGAACATATTTGTGCTTTTACTTACTTTAGGAGTTAAAATTTTATGCTCCAAAAATCCTGCACGCTCAATCTCTAAATCTAAATTACCCTGAGATTTTTCTATAATCTTAGCCATCTCTTTCCATGTTGTAATTTTAACACCATTTATAGAGTTTATAGTATCGTTTGTTTTAAGTCCAGCTACAAAAGCAGGGCTATTTTCAACTACTTTACCAATAACAGGAGATAAAATCTGTGGACCACCAAGAGCAATAATAAAATAAAGTAAATACGCTAAAACAAAGTTGGCGGCTGGACCAGCTAAAAGTATGAAAATCTTTTGCATTGGTGTTTTTACATTGTAGCTATCTTCATCAAAACTTTTTTGTGTTGGATCTGCATCGTTTTGACCCTTCATCTTTACATATCCACCAAGAGGAATAAGTGAGATTGACCACTGCGTACCCCATTTGTTAAAACTTAATAGTTTTTTACCAAAACCAATACTAAATACTTCAATAAATACACCAACTTTTCTAGCTGCTAAATAATGTCCCAATTCATGAAAAAATATAAGTGCAGATAAGACTAATAACGATACAAGAAAACTCATTAAATTTCACCTTTAAGTAGTGCTTTTCTAAAGCCATAAAGATACTCAAAACCAGAGTAAAGTGTTAAAAATACTGCAAACCATAAAAGCTCAGTACCCCATTGCCAGTGCATAAGTAAAAAGCCTATTGCAAACATTTGTCCAACTGTTTTTACTTTTCCAGCCCATGATGCTTTTATATCTAGTTTTTCACTTACAGCAACGGTCCTTATGCCAGTTATAAAAAGTTCACGAATAATAATAATATAAACAGCCCAAGCCGAAGCCTCACCAACTACAACAAGCCCCATAAAAGCAGCCATTGTTAGCATTTTATCTGCGAGTGGATCTATGATTGCACCAAGCATTGTCATCTGATTCCATTGCCTTGCTATAAATCCATCAAAAAAGTCAGTAACAGAAGCAAGAACAAATAAAAGTGAAGCAAAGTAGTAGTTCCAAGTTATATCAAAACCAGCATCAGTAAAATAATTTGGGTTTAAAATAACCCAAAAAAGTGCTGGTGCTAAAAGTATACGAAGTGATGCCAATGAGTTTGGTAAATTTAGCAAAAAATATCCTTAAAAATAATTAAATGATTTTAGCCGAATTTTACTTACTAATGGTTTATTTATCTACCAATATGATTCTCAACTGAAGTAATTTTAGTTTTTCATTTTATTTTAACTTAGAATTGTTTAAATTCCTTGTATGAATTTAGGTTACTACTCTAGTGATTTATAAGGCTTATTGTTTACCCATAACAGCACTACCCATATCCCACATAGGTAAGAAAATACCAAGCGCAAATAAAATAACCATTCCAGCAATAAAGAACAACATAATTGGCTCAATAGCTTCACTTAATCCATCTATAATAGCATCAAATTTCATTTTATAATATGCTGCAACTTTATTAATCATGGCATCTAGTGTACCACTATCTTCACCTGCACTTACCATCTGAATAATCATATTTTCAAATAGTTTTGTATCTTGCATACCTTTATTTAGGGCTGAGCCTTTTTCAACTGCTACTCTAATTGATAGGAATTTTTTATTTAGTGGTAAATTATCAATCATGGCAATAGATGTGTCAAGCGCCTCAGCAATAGGAATACCTGCCCGAACTAACTCAGAAAAAACCAAAGTAAAACGACTTAGAGTTGAGTACATAATAAGATTTTTAATAAGATATGTTCTAAGTAGCATTTGATGCCATTTAAATCGTACATGTTTATAATTAGTTATAAAGTATTTGGCAACTACAAATGTAGTAAATAATGCAGCAAGAACATATGGACCAAAGTTGTTAAACAAATATTCTAAATCAAGTAATATTTGTGTTGGTAATGGTAAATCTGCACCAAGTTTTTCAAACATGGTTTTAAAGTTTGGCACAACATAAGATATAAGGACAACAAAAGCAATAGCTAAAGCAACCATAACATTTCTAGGGTATGCCATTGCTTTTTTAAATTTTAAGAAGTTAGATCTAATCTCTTCAAGCATATCTGCTAGAGAATAAAGTGCTTCATCGAGATTACCTGTTTTTTCTCCTAGTTGAACCATGGCAATAGTTAAATTACCTAATTCAAAACGAAATTGCTCCATTGAGTTAGAAAGAGCCTTACCTGAGTTAATATCTTCTGCCAATTTAGTAAAAACAGTTTTTAAGGCTTCATCACTTGTCGCATCTGCAATATTTGTTAGTGAATCATAGATTGAAATACCAGCATTTGTCATAACCGCTAATTGTCTAATAGATGCAATTAGTGAATCTTGTTTTATTTTTTTCTTTTTAACATTTTTTAAAAGATCATTTTTTAGTCTTTTAAATTTAGCATCAAGTGGCTCTTCACCTTTAATTATTTTTATAAGTATGCCTGAGTATTTTAGTTTTGCTAATTCATTGGCATGTTTTTTATCAGTAGCATAAAAACCAAACTCTTTTTTTTTACCTTTTATAAGAATAGTTGCTATAAAGTAATCCATACTATTTTGCCACCTTTAGAATCTCTTCTACACTTGTTATACCCTCAAGTGCTTTTTGAACACCATTTTCAAATATAGCTATAAAACCATCTTTTATAGCTTGTTCTCTTAGCAAATTATTTGAAGCACCTTTGGCAATAAGTGAAGATAAAGCCTCTGTAACTGATAAAACTTCACAAATCATCTCTCTATCCATAAAGCCAGTATCGTTACACTCTTTACACCCTGTACCAGTGTAAAACTTAGCTTTTTCAGGTATAAAGTCTTTTATCTCTTCTAGTGCTGATGCTGATATTTTAGCAGGTACCTTACAATGTACACATATTTTTCTTACAAGTCTTTGTGCTTGAATAGCTACTAAGGCACCAGATATGAGGTATGGTGGAATCCCCATATCTAGCATACGAGTAATTGCAGATATAGAGTCATTTGTGTGAAGGGTTGATATAACTAAGTGACCAGTAAGTGCTGCTTTAATAGCAATCTCAAGTGTTTCTTGATCACGAATCTCACCAATCATAATCTTATCTGGATCTTGACGCAAGATAGAGCGAAGAGCATCTGCAAAACTTAATCCAACTTTAGGATTTACTTGAACTTGTTGAATAAGATTCATTCTATACTCAACAGGATCCTCAACAGTAATTACTTTGTCTTCAATATTTCTAAGCTCGTTTAGTGCGCCATAAAGTGTAGTTGTTTTACCAGAACCAGTTGGTCCAGTTACTAAAATAATACCATACGGTGAAGCTAAACCATCCATAAGACGGGTGTAGCTATGTTTATCCATTCCACTTTTTTCTAACTCAACTAATGCTTTTTGTTTATCTAAAACCCTCATAACGATAGATTCGCCATATAAAATAGGAAGTGTAGATATGCGAAAATCATATTCTGTCTTTCCAACAAGCGTTGAGAACCTACCATCTTGAGGTTTTCTTTTTTCTGCAATATCTAAATTTGCTAATAATTTTAATCTTGAAGCTAGTGGTGGATAGATATCTTTTTCAAAGATAAATACCTCTGTTAATTTACCATCAATACGCCCACGAATTACACAGTTTTTTTCAGTAGGCTCAATATGAATATCACTTGCACGACCTTTAATGCACGCATTTAAAATTACATCAATTAAAAGTAAAATAGATGAAGCCTCTTGTTGCTCTTCAATAGAGCCAATGGAATTTAACTCATCTCTAATTTTTTTAACAAGACCTTTTACACTATCTTTTAATTCAATTTTAAAAAGATATGAGTCGATTTGTTTTCTTGTAGAAACTGCAATTTTAATTGGTTTTCTCACAAAAAGTCGTTGAACACCCTCTTGGGCATTTATATCTAATGGATCTGCAAAAGCAATAGTTACGCTCATGTCATCTTCAGAAACAGGAAAAACTCTATATTTTTTTAATTGGGAAAGGGCTACTTTTTCAGTAAGTTTATAATCCATATCTATAGAATCTAAATCTATAAATAGTAACTCTTCAGCAGCTGCAAGCTTAACAAGTACATCTTTTTCCAAAATATAATCATAATTGTCTATAATCGATAAATCATAAATACCATTTTGAATCTTATTTACAATAAAACGGATAAGTCTATCCATAGTCATAAAACCAGAAAGTGTAATATCTCTTAAAACAAGGTCAGTATCAAGACCTTTTGCTAGAAGTCTATCGACTTGAGATTGCATTATTGAGCCATTGGCTAGTAAATCTGATGTAATTCTATCCATACTCTCTCCCTACCAATAAACATGTCGTTTTATTGTAATTGAATCATAATATTCTTCAATTACTATTTTACTTAATCTATCATCTTTTACTACATATAGTTTATATGTTATCTTTTTATCGTTTTCATCTTCAAAAAGATAAAAAGCTTGTTTTTCTTTAATATCTAGTTTAGCATATAAATCAAAAACTTTTGATAAGACATAATCAGTAGTAGGTAAATTTAGAGAAGAAATATCATAACCATCAATAAGTGCATGATATAGTAACTTTTTTTGCATAAGTATTACAGAAAAATATGCAGAGTTTGAACGAGCCTCTTTTGTAAATTTTAACATTGCAGTAGGAATAGATAGTCTATCGATATAATCTGATTTTAAACAAGCAAATGCATATAATGAGATGTATTCTTCATCTTGCTTGTAGTATTTAAAATTATTAAAACCAATATTACAAACATCTTCATATTTTTTATTTTGATAAAGATTAAACATATTTTGTTTAACATCAGCATATAAACTTAGTGATAAAAAAAGTATTAGTATTATTTTCATTTAAATTTTCCTGATTGAATTTCATCTAAAAGTATTTTTGCTCTATTTGAATTAGAATCATTAATATATTTTTTAAGAGTATCTATTGCCATCTTTTTTTTATTTAGTTTCATTAATGATTTTGCAAATATTATCCATGATGATTCTATATTTCTATTTATTTGGTTTGTTATGAGTGCATAGTTATATGATTTATGATAATTTCCAGCTTGATAATATTTTTTTGCAATAAAAAGACTAAGGGCAGGGTTATCATTTTTTTTAAATCTTTTAATAACTTCTGAAATATCTTCTTTGTTTTTATTTCTTTTTATTTTTATAGATTTTATCTCTTGAGTTTCTTCAATATATTTTTCTTTTTTTGGGATTACTGGTTCAACTATAACCTCTTGAATAATCTCTTTTTCTCTCATCTTTTTTTTATTAATCTTCTTTTCATTTGAATATGCATCAACGGGAGTATTTACTCTTCTCATAAAATCTAGTGATGGTTTAAGAATTATCTTTTTAATTATAACTTTTTGTTTTTCTTGTTTTTTTTGTATTTTTCTTGGCTCTTTTTTAGTTATATTAGTATCTATTGCTACTTTTTTTATTTTTATTATCTCTTTTTGTATTATTGGTTGTTTTTGTATTTTTACTTTAGTGGTGAAAATATTAAAGGCTATTATAGAAAGAGTACCTAATATAAATATTATAATAAAATATGGAATATAAGATTTTATTTTATATTTCATATGTCTTTGTTCTAAATCTTTAATATTAAGCATCTATAAGTCCTGTATGAATAGCTGCCATCTCTATTATTTTATCTAATACTCTGGTTTTATGTATCTTTTTTGGCTCATTTTTAGCATAGTAAAGATATATTTCAAAAGTAGTATATAAAAGTTTATTTGTATCTCTGTAATTTCCATCAGTAAGTTTATGGATGAGATTCACAGATTTTTGAGTAAAAATATTTGCAGTATCAAAACAATTTGCTTTTAAAAGTTTTTTTTGAATATAAATTTTTAGTTCTGCTTTTGATGAATTTTCAAGTTGTATACTTTCCCAAATTCGAGTTTGAAAATGCTCTTTTGCTATAATATCTTCTTTTTCAGTTTTATGAAGTGCTATTATAAACTTAACTTTTCTAGTGTCTGAGAGAAGTCTAATATTTTCCATTAAAGCAGTAGAATATAGTTGTGCTTCGTCGAGTAAAATAATTGGAACAAGTTTTTCATCAATATTTTGACTTTTAACAACTTTTATAAATTGTGTGAAATTTAGCTCACCATTATAAGAAATTTTATATAAATCTCTAGCAATACTTTTAAAAAATTCACTCTCATCAAGTATTGGAGTGCTATAGAGCAATGATGTTTGCTTCTGCGAAAGTGCCAGATGAAGTTTTGATAAAAACATACTTTTACCAGTGCCTGGCTTACCATATAAAAGAATCATCTTAAGAGGCTTAGTTATAGAATCTAGTAAAGATTCATAGATGCTAGACATTCGATCTAGTTCTATGTAATCTTTAGTATCTACAATATCTAAGAAGACATCTCTAGAATCTTTAAAAAGACTAGATTTCATTTGCCTCTTTCTTTTTAGATTTTTTTTCTTTTTTATTACGAATTAGTGCTTCATCTACAATGTTATCTAAAGAACTATCCTCATTCATTACCGAACTGTCAAGATATTCTTCATAACCTAAATCTTTAAGAGATACTGAATTTTTATCATTTTTAATAATATGAGGTTCCATAATAATAACTAACTCTTGAGTTATTTTAATGTTTTCTTCCCATTTAAATAAATAGCTGATAATTGGTATATCACCTAATATAGGTACTTTATGTATATTTTTTGATTTTCTAGTATTTATTAAACCACCCAATATAATGCGAGTACCATCTTTAACTGTTACAACTGAAGAAAGTTGACGGCGTTGTAAGTCTGGTGGCATAGTTCTATCTGAATTTTTTGTATCTTGAAATGAATCATCAACTGCTTCAGATAAAGAAGGATTTATTTTTAAAGTAACAATATCATTGTCTGAAATTTCTGGAGTAATATCTAGTAATACTCCGGCAAATACTGACTGAATATCTTCATTTTGTGATTGTGTACCAGTATTACCACCAGCTAAAGTTTGAGTACTTAGTATTTTATAAAAGTACTCAGTACCTGCTGTAATAAGTGCTGGTTGATTGTTTAGCGTTAGAACCTTAGGATTTGATACAGAAGATACATCACCTTGAGTATCAAGAAATTTAATAACTTCATTTAGTGTCCCTGTTCCAGTCATTGTTACAAATGAGTTATCACCCTTATTTTTATCTGACTCTGCTCCATATCTAATATTCATATCTTGAAGTGCCCATAATTGTTTCCAGTCAACACCAGTAGTGCGTCCTTTACTCATAACAACTGAGAGTATTTGTACATCAATTAGTACTTGAAGCTTAACTTTTTCTTGAAGTTTTTTAAGATATTTATCAAGACGCTTTAGTTGTTTATGTGTAGCTGTTACAGTAATAATTCCTGCATTTCTATTTATTATTGGTGGATCTGCTTTGTAAACATCTTGTGGTCTATTTAAAACCTTTTGAAACTCTAAATCTAACTCTTTCCAAAAAACAACTTCATCACTACTTTCAATACTAACTCCAGCCTTACCAGCAGAACCACCACCAGCATCTAGCCCAGCATCTGAAGTGCTATTGTTTAGTGCACCGTTTGAAGATGCCATTCCTGCACCCTCTGATGATAGTGTAATGTTTGTTTTTCCTTTACTCTTTCTACTTGAAAGAATATAGTCAACATTGAACATTTTAGTAGTTAAGTAAGATATTTTTAAAATATTATTTTCAAGAGTATAAGATAGATTGTTTTCTTTTAGTATAATGTTAAATACTTCATCTATTGTAAGATTATTTAGATTAGTTTTATTTAGTTTTGAATTTAAAAATACTTCAGCATTTGGATCAGTTACAATAATGCTAAAATCACATTCATCACTTAGTTGTTCTACAAAATCTATGATTCTTGTGTTTTTAGTAGAACTAATACTAAAGAGTTCATAAGAACAGTCAGCCATCACATTACTTGAAAGTAAGAGTGAAAATAGTGTTGTTGCCAGTGTTGTTTTTATAAGTTTCATAATCAATCCTACTTATTTTTAAATTTTAAACTTTGTTTTTTTACATTTGTAGATAGTCTTATTGTTCTATCTTCATTTTTTAGAATAACTGTTGATTTTTCTATTTTTTTAATTGTATAAGATTTTATCTTATCATTTTGTTTATACCATCTTCCATTTATAAGTGCAGTATTATTTAAAATAGCATCTAGTACTAATGGTGTATATACTCTTTGAATAACTCTAGTGCTAACTGCTTGAGTGCTTGAACTTGTAGTAGATACTCTTCTTGATTCTACCCTAGGTGTTTTTTTTATGTTTTTATTTTTTTTCAAAAAGATAAAAGGGCTTTTTATATTGCCAATTTTAGAACTTTTTCTAGCAGGTTTTATAGCTTGTATTTGCTCATCAACCCAAGATAATTCAGTAGCAAATACATTACTAGTAATAGATAAAAAAATACTTGTTATAATTAAATTTTTCATTAGTAAGTAATCCCCCAAACTGAAATATCTATCTTAGTATTAAGAGAGTTTTCTGCTTTCATACTAAGTTTGTGTACATCTACAACCAAATCACTTTTTTCTAATGAGTTTATAAATTTTATAGTATTAGCATAGTTGCCTCTAATATCTAGACTTATATCTAAAATATGCCCAAATGATTTATTGTTTTTAGAATATTTATTTGTAAAGTTCATAATCTTAATATGATATTTTTTAGCATTTTTAGATATAGAATTTATATAATTACCCCATGCTCTTTCATCATAAACAAGAGCAGAAATAGTGTCGATTTTACTTTTTATATATGCATTGTTTTGTTTAGATACAATTAATTCTGCATTTAATCTTTTTATATCTTGATTTAATTTTATTATTTTTATTTCAGGATTTACTTTTAAAAATATATTGTCAATATTTAATTTAGTCGATATATTGTCTACCCTATCTTTAGCATTTGTAAATTCTGCAACAGATAGGTCATAAAATGGATAAGACAATAAACCAACAAGACCAACTACCATGATATATACATAATAAGTATCTTTTTTAGATTTATTTTTAAAAAAATCATCAATCTTTTGTAGAGTATCTTCAATCATTAATTTTAAATTCATAATAAAGTCACTTTCAACTCGCTAAAGTAGAGTTTTTCATCTTCTTTATAAGAAATTTTATCTAGTGTAAAATGAAATTTACCCTCATATGTTTTAGTTAGGTATTTTATTAAGTCTGTAATTTTTTTATCTTTAGAAGAAACCAATCCAAGTTTTAAATGTTTAGTTGGATCTTCTTTTTCATTTTCATCATAGCTAAGCGTTTCAAGTCTTACTTTATATCTATTTAAATCTTTTGTTAGTTTGTATAACAAGTTTGCCTTCATCGGATAATTTACTTTAACATCGTGAATTTTAATTAGAGTATTTTTCTTATCTACATAATCATCTTTTTCATGATTAAGTAAGGCTGTAACTTTCGCCTTATCTGCTTTTCTATTTTTAATAGTAGCTTCTCTTGTTATCTTTAGATTATGAACTTCGTTATACTTTTCTTGCAATAGTTTGTATTGAAGATCTTGAGCATATGTTAATGTCCAATAAGATACTGGATAAATAAACGCAAAAATAAGTGATGCTGCAGCTAAAAGAATTACCCGTCCACTCTCTCTTTTAATAAATTTTGGAGGTCTATGATAGCTTGTGAAGTTACATTCATATTTATCTTCTTGAGATAAAGTAGTAAATAGGTGCATTAATGAGTGTAATTGATCTATATAAATTTCATCACTTTGAAATGGATATTCAAAATCAAAAGTAGAACTTTTAATTGCAAGTTCAACCTCTGCCATCTCATTTAGTTTAGTTAAGGAGTTTAGCTGTGTATCTATATAAACTTGTTCTATACTTTCAATATCTAAAGCTCTTTTTACATATGTTAATATATCGTTAACATTGGCAAAAATCTCTTTATATAGTCTAATAAAATGTTCTTTATACTCACTATTGGTAGTTTTTAAATTGGTATTAGTGAAAAAATCTATAAAGTTCTCATATTCAATTTGTTCACCATACAGCTCACAAAATCTTTCATGCATCTGTTTAAAAGAGTAGTTTATAGTCTTTGTATAGATAAATTCTTTTTCATTGTATATGGTAATAAATGCATCATTTTCTTGAAAATAAATAAAACAATGAACACCATTATCATCAATAATCTCTTTAGCATATAATGATTTAAATAGTAGTGGGGCAGGTATAATATAATCAATATATTTTACTTTTTCAATAACATCATTGAAGTCATTGCTAACAATCGGATCTACTATAAAAACATGAAAGTTTCTATTGTCTTCTTCTAGGTTATTATGTGTTTCTATGTATTGTATATGGTATTCTACTGCTTGATCAAGACCAAGTTCATCATATACTTTAGTAAATATAGCATCATATAAATCTTCATCAGGGATATTTTTACTTATAGAAAGATTAGTATTTATAAATGCTTTAGAATTGAGATATGAGATAGTATACTGCCCCTTAGTATACTCTGGAGATGATGTAGTAGTTAAAAGACTAGAGATTGCACTCACATAAGTGTTTTTATATGGATTAACTGAAATCACGCTAGAAAAAGAGCTTTGTTCTTTTTTACTCATCTTTTACTAATCCTATTTAAAATGAACTTTAGACATAAAGCAAAAGTCATTATTTTTGTAAAACTCTATTCGGTAAATCTTTTTACTTTTGTCAATAGAGTATTTTTTATTTAAGTCACTAAGTTTAATGCTTATGCCACTCTCATTTTTATACTTTTTTGACGAAAATCCAATTACATTTACACGATAATTGTTTTTTTTGACAATACTAAAATCGTCATTTACAGTAATATTTGAAGTGCTATCAATAGAACTTAATTTTCCATCAACAACAATATCAAATTTTTTAGTACAAGTTTGCTTCATTTTAAAGTATTGAGATCTAAGGGTAGTTATTTTTTTATTGCCAATATAAACAATAAAATTACTTCCTTGTCTCCTTATACTACCTAATGGGTTAGAAAACTTAAATACATTACCCTTTGATTTTATCGGAATAAAGCTTAAAGTTTTTTTTATATCATCTAGATTAATCTCAAAGTTGCCATTTATAGCCAGATTTCCATACTCTTTTATGATTTTATTAAGGTTTTTTTCATTTAGTTTAAAGTCTTTGCTATAGCTAATTTTCATAATATTCATAAATTCTTCAATAGCCAATAATTGATAAAAAACCTTTTGACTTAAAGAGGAAAGATTTTTACTACTCTCTATTGCAAATGCTGGTTTGTTGTTAGTAACAGCAAAATATGTAAGTGATAGTTGCATAGCCTCATCATCAAATTTTGTATTTGTATTTCTTACATCAAAAGAGTGATGCTCTTTTAAAAGCTTTTTATTCATATGTTTTTTTACATTTAAAGCAATGTCATTTAAGTTACCAAAGGGTTGGTTTTGTTTTAAATCACATTGATCAATAACACAGGTTTGACCCCAAGCATTCGGATTGAAAATCGCACCCTTATGTTTTTTTCTATAAAAACCATGACCATCATGTAGATTTAAAACTAATGATACTTTTTTTTGTAAAATTATCTTTTTAATCTCTTTAACTATTTGAAAGTCTTTATCATTTTTTTTAATTTTTGAAAATTTTCTATTCATATCACCATGAATACCGCGTTTATTATTTTGAATACTTTTTTGATTTAAATTTGGTACTATCCATAGATTTTTAGAATTTATTTTGTAGTGCGTAGCGAGTATTGATGCTGCAAAATATCCACCAGGCTCATTTCCATGAATTCCACCTATAACTAATAGTGTAGTATTTGAGTCATTATTTTCTTTTTTTATTAATTGTATATTTGCATTGAGAGTAGTAAATAATACTAATAATAAAAGTTTAATTATTGTAAATTTCATATAGAGTTTATTTCTCCGTTAAGATATTGATATTATTATTTTCATCTATTTTTACTATTAGGATTTTATCACCTGTAAAAGAAAAAGTGTCAGATTTATAATACTCACTAAAAGTTATTTCAAAAGTATCATCTGTATTTGGATATGGAATAACATTTATATTTTTAAAAATTATACTTTTTTTCTCTATTTTTTTAAAAACTCTTGTTTTGTATGATTTAAATGACTCAAAATCTACACCATCATTTCTAACAAATTTACTATCATAAAAACTTAAATAAGTGTCAATATCATTATAAAGCCATGCATAACGCCATTTATATAGTTGTGAAAGTATTGATGCTAGTGTTTTTTTATCTACATTTTTTTTGACTTTTTTAGAATTAATTATAAGTATGGTTTTATTTATATCAATGTGATTGTTTAAACACTCAATATTTTTGTTGTTTATTGCTATACAACCGCGGGTAAATTCATCTCTTTCTTCATTAACTGGAAGACCATGAATCCAAATACCTGAACCATTTTTGCCCCTATAAGTATCATAAAGATTTGGATAAGATGTTACAAAAGCTAATGGACCATAAAACTCATTTAAGTTAGTATCTTTAGATAATTTTTTAAGTATATTATATATTCCAATTGGTGTTCTTCTATCACCTTCAGTTTTTTTATCACCCTTTATTTTACCAGTAAATGCGCTATATTTTTTAATTACTTTAAATTTGTTAGTTTTATCTTGAGCATATAATGTTAGAGTAGAACTTTGTTTATCACAAGTTAAAATATTGGAATATTTTTCTATATATCCAAAAGTAGTATCTTTTTCTTTTAAAAGATTATTCCAATACTCTGTTTGTGATAACTCTAAGTCCATCTGCTTTTCTATCTCAGCTATACCATTTAATCTATAATTTGTTAATATATCACTAGCAAAAATTACTGTACTTAAAAATAATATTATCAATATTTTCATGAGCTATATCCTATCTCTTGTAAAAATGCCTTGTCTTTTGTCCAGCCTTTTTTTACTGTTACTTGAAGTTCTAAGTATGCTTTTTTACCACTAAGCATCTCTATTTTTTCTCGTGAGTATTTGCCTATTCTTTTAATAGCCTCACCACCACGACCGATTATAATACCTTTTTGAGATTCTTTTTCTATTATAATAGTTGCAAAAATCTTATCTAGTTTTCCATCTTCTTCAATACCATCTATTAAAACATCAGCTTCGTATGGAACTTCATCAGATATATTTTCAAAAATACCCTCTCGGATAAAACCAGCGTAAATATCACGAACAAGCTCAGATGTTAAATCTTGTGGATCAAAAAGAAAAGGAGATTCTGGTAAGTTTTGAGAGATAACTTTTAGTAATTCATCGTGACCAATTTTTTTAGGAATAGCCATTGGAATTAATGCTTCAAATTTATCGGCATATTGATTATAAGATGCAATTTTTCTAAATAATTTATCTTGATTTACTTGATCTATTTTACTTAAAACTATTATATGCTTTACTTTGTTATTGTTAAGTTTTAAAAACTTTTCATAATGCTCAGTAGAGTCTGTTATAGGAGCCAAATAAACTATGAGATCACAATCACCCATAGCTTTTAGTGCTTCATCTAGCATAAACTGATTTAGTATTTTTTCTCGCTCATGTAAGCCTGGAGTATCTACAAATATTATTTGAGTATTTTCATGCATAACTATTGCATTACTTCTTCTTCTTGTAGCATTGGCTTTTTGAGATACCATTGCTATTTTTTCACCTAGAAGTGAGTTCATTAAAGTGCTTTTTCCAGCATTTGGGCGACCAATTAAAGATACGAAACCAGCTTTTGTCATATTATTTCCTATAAAATGTAGCGAGAAAGGTCATCATCTTCGACAACAGTCTCTAGTTTTTCATTTACTAACTCAGCAGTTATTACAAAGTCTTCACCTTTATGTTCATCAGCACTAAAACTAATCTCTTCTAAAACTTTTTCTAAAACTGTATGAAGTCTTCTTGCTCCAATATCTTCAGTTAATTCATTAGCACGGTGAGAAAGTTTAGCAATAGCATGAATAGCTTCATCTTCAAAGATTAAGTTCATACCCTCTACATGTAGAAGTGCTTCGTATTGTTTTAAAAGTGAATTTTTTGTTTGTGTTAAGATTTTATAAAGAGTCTCTTCTGTTAAAGATTCTAACTCAACTCTTAGAGGGAATCTTCCTTGAAGTTCAGGAATTAAATCACTTGGTTTAGATACATGAAAAGCACCAGCAGCAATGAAAAGTATATGATCAGTATTGATAGTTCCGTATTTTGTACTTACGCTTGAACCCTCAACAATAGGGAGCAAATCTCTTTGAACTCCCTCTTTAGATGGATCATTTCTACCAGCACTTTTTTCACTAAGAGCAATTTTATCTATCTCATCAAGAAAAATAATTCCACCATCTTCAGCACGACGAAGAGCTTCTGTATTTATACTATTTGAGTCAATAAGTTTTGATGCTGCTTCTACTTTTAACATAACTTTTGCATCTTTAACTGAGACTTCTTTGTTCTTATCTTCTTTACTCATTTGAGAAAAAACTTTAGAAAAACTCTCTTGAACTTTTATCATCTCTGGTGGTAGATTAGAATCTGCAAACTCTACTTGTATGTTTGAATTAATATCTATATTAATAATTTTATCATCCATCTCGCCAGATTCTACTCTTTTTTCCATAGTTTCAAGTAATCTTTGATAATCATCTTTTTTATCTTCACTAGCACTCTCTGGTAATGGTGGAAGAAGTTTTTCAACTATTTTATTTAAAACATAGTTGTTTATTTTCTCTTCATTCTCTTCCTCTTTTTCAGCACGAACTATACTAATAGAGTTTAGTACTAAATCTCGTATCATACTCTCAACATCACGACCAACAAAACCAACTTCAGTATATTTTGATGCTTCAACTTTAATAAAAGGAACTTTCATCATTTTAGCTAAACGACGACTTATCTCTGTTTTACCAACACCAGTTGAGCCTATCATCAAAATATTTTTAGGCATTATCTCATTTTGTATATCATCATCAAGTTGCATTCTTCTATATCTTGTACGAAGTGCTAGTGCTATTGTTTTTTTAGCATCATTTTGAGCTATTACATATTTGTCAAGATATTCAACTATCTCTTTTGGAGTTAAATTCAAATTACTTGTCCTCTAAAATTAAAGTTTTAATATTGTGATTTGTGTAGATACATAAATCTGCCGCTACATGTAGAGACTCTTTTACAAGTTCTTCTGCATCTAATGATGCATGTTTTTTAAGTGCGCGTGCAGCTGAAATAGCATAGTTTCCACCACTTCCAATAGACGCAATCTCCCCATCTTCAGGTTCAACAACATCACCATTTCCAGTGAGTATAAAAATATGTTCTTGATTTAAAACTATCATCATAGCTTCTAATCGACGAAGAACTTTATCTTTGCGCCATGCCTTAGAAAACTCTACTACAGATTTTAAAATATCACCTTTTTTATTTTCTAAAAACTCTTCAAACATATCAAAAAGGTTAAAAGCATCAGCAGTGCTTCCAGCAAATCCCGCTAGAATCTTGCCATGATGAAGTGTACGAATCTTAGTTGCATTACCTTTAAGTACAGAGTCCCCAAAAGTAACTTGACCATCTCCACCAATAACAGCTTTGTTCTCACCTTTGTAGGCAAGTATTGTAGTTGCATCAAACACGAAGTACTACTCGCCTTGAATGTCTACATGTAGAGTAGCGTGAAGACCATGACCTAGTTTAAAGTCTAAATCATGCTCACCAATAGTTTTAATAGCTGATTTTTCATTAATATGTTTTTTGTCTATCTCAATATTATGTTGCTCTTTTAAAGCATGAGCTACTTCATCTTTTGTTACAGAACCAAAAAGGTGACCATTTTGACCAAGTTTTTTAGTAATAATAATTTCAGCTTTATCTAATTTAGCAGCAATCTCTTTAAGCGCATTTACTTCTTTTTCAAGATTCTCAGCTACTATAAGTTCATCTTTTGCATGTTGCTCAAGTATTTCAGGTGTAGCATGTCTAGCAAAACCTTTCCCAATTAGGAAGTTTTTACCATAACCATCTTTAACATCTTTAACTTCGCCTTTTTTACCCAAACTTTTTACATCTTTAATTAAAAGTACTTTCATTTTTATAAACCTTTTATCTTTGTATTTCGCCACCGTATGAAACGATACCGTGTGTGAAGTTACTAACTTTAGAGTAACCCATATCTGCCATGATTCTTGCAACATGCGCACTTCTACTACCTACATGACAATAAACTATGATATTTTCATTTTTTGATAGTTTTGACTCTTCAAGTGATGGATAGAATGAACTAGTAGGCATTAGTAAATCAGCGCCTTTTATATGACCCATTTGCCATTCCATATGCTCACGAACATCTACAAGTTTAAACGCAACCATTCCAAGCTCTCTAGCTTCTAATAAAGAAATAATTTCATCTGGATCTAGTTCAGATTGGCTAACTAATTGTTGTGCTTCTTCTTGTGTTAAACCACGAGAGTGAGTATGAACAGCTTCTTCCATTCCAAGCTCTATGCGTTTAGCTGCTGCAAATTCTGGAGTAACAAAAATACCACAATGACAAGCTCCATTTTCAGGAATCTCTTTTTCAATTGCTGGAGTACATGGACAAGTTCGGTTATCTACAGATTGTGGTTTTCCATCAACCTCTTCAACCATAAAACATGGACAAAACAGTTTGTTGTACATCATCTTGTTTCTAGCAAGACCCATTTGTACACCTTCGTTTACCTCTTCTTGAGGATTGTATTCCCAACCAAATTGATTTATTACTTTATCTGTAAATTTAATTGTTTTTTCCATTCTAGCCTGAAATTCAGGTGAATTCATATCTATTTTAATCATACTCATTATTTAGTGCCTCTTTTTTTACCAGCGATAATTCTACGCAGTGCATTTAAACGGATAAAACCTTCCGCGTCTTTTTGATTATATACTTCATCTTCTTCAAAAGTTGAATGTTCTTCACTATAAAGTGACATGTCAGATTCTCTTCCAACTACTTCAACATTACCTTTGTAAAGTTTTAACTTAACATTACCTTGAACATACTTTTGAGTAGTATCTATTGCTGCTTGCATCATTTCACGCTCTGGGCTAAACCAAAAACCGTTGTAAATAAGCTCAGCATATTTTGCAATCATTGCATCTTTTAAGTGAGCCTCTTCACGATCTAAACAAATAGATTCAATTGCACGATGAGCTTTTAGCATAATAGTCCCACCTGGAGTTTCATAACATCCACGAGCTTTCATACCAACAAAACGATTCTCAACAATATCTATACGACCAATACCGTGTTTATTTCCATACTCATTTAAAGTACGAAGCATCGTAGCTGGGCTTAAATCTTTGCCATTTAAACTTACTGGATCACCATTTTTGTATCCAATAGTGATGTACTCTTTTTCATCTGGAGCATTTTCTGGAGATACTGACCATAACCACATGTTTTCTTCTGGTTCATTCATTGGGTTTTCTAGGTGAAGTCCCTCGTAAGAAATATGAAGTAAGTTTGCATCCATAGAATAAGGAGAAACAGTTGGGTTTCCATCAGTATCAAGATGTTTAGCGTCAATATCTATGCCATGCTCTCTTGCATAAGATAAAAGTTTTTCTCTTGAATTTAGATCCCATTCACGCCAAGGTGCAATAACTGTAATATCTGGATTTAGTCCAAGATAGCCAAGTTCAAATCTAACTTGATCATTTCCTTTTCCAGTAGCACCATGACTTACTGCATCAGCATCCATTTTTTGTGCGATTTCAATTTGCTTTTTAGCTATTAGTGGTCTCGCAATAGAAGTCCCAAGTAAGTACTCACCCTCATAAATTGCATTTGCACGAAACATAGGGAATACATAATCTTTCACAAACTCTTCTTGAATATCTAGTATAAAGATGTTTTCAGGTTTAATTCCATTGTCTAAAGCTTTTTGACGAGCTGGTTCAACCTCTTCACCCTGACCAAGATCTGCTGTAAAAGTGATTACTTCTGCTTTATACTCCTCTTGGAGCCACTTTAAAATAACGCTAGTGTCAAGCCCACCAGAGTAAGCTAAGACTACTTTTTTAACTTCTTTTTTCATATAAAAAACCTTATTTTATAAAATAAATATCGCGATTATATAACAAAAGATATTAAAAATTGGTTAGTGAATATTTAATTGGTAGATTTTGAGGGTTGAGCTTAAGGTAAATTAAAAGAAAAGGGTAAAGAAATTTTACCCTTTAGTATCAAATAATATACCAGTAACTTCTTGCATTTTAGGAAGAAAATTAGATGCAGTTTCAGCTGGAAATCTTCTAATCATTTCGCTTGTACTCATATCTATAACTGAGACATAAAATACATCTTGTGAATCAACACCAAATTTTATACTTGTATTTAGTGGAGATAAAGCTTTGTTTAACTGATCAACTAAGTTTTTAACTTGTTCCTCAGAATTGATTTTAGTACCATGATTTTCAGCTGCTTTTGCCATATCTTTAGCAACTTCAGTAGTACTTTGCGTCTGAGTTTGTTGTACCTGAGCAGCTCTTCCTTGAACTTCTGGTGAACTCACTTGAGTTTGTTGTTGTTTTGCAACATTTGCTATGCCATCCATGACTTACTCCTTATTGTCTTCATATTAGAAGAAGATTATTACACACCAAATCGACTGTAAAAAAAATAACTTTAATAAAAATAAAAAGAAATTTTAAAATTTGTATTTTTTAGCATAAATAAATGATAATATTGCATAGATGAAAGAATATATAAATTTATTAAAATCACAAGCAATACTAAGACGACTATCAACTATTCAACTTATTGCATATTTTGGTGCGTGGTTTTCAAATGTGGCAATCTATACTTTATTGCTTGATTTAAAAGTGGAACCAAGCATAGTTGCCTTTGTAGCAATGTTGCACTTTTTAGCTGGGGTTATTCAAGCACCATTATCTGGATCTATTATAGATAAGATGAAACCTAAAAAACTTTTACTTATTTTAATAAGCTTTGAAATTGTTGCTACATTTTGTTTAATTTTTGTAAATACCATTGAAGATTTAAATTTACTTTATTTTCTAATATTTGTAAAAATGGCTGCTGCTTCGTTTTACTTTACAACTGAGATGTCACTGTTACCAAAAATTCTTTCTGGCTCTAAATTACAAAAAGCAAATGAACTTCATTCCATGATTTGGTCATTTTCATATACGCTTGGTATGGCTATTAGTGGTTTTTTCGTTTTTTATTTTGGCATAAAAACAGCTTTTATTTTTGATAGTTTTATGTTTATAATTGGTTTTATTCTTTTACTAAAATTGCCTCTACATGTAGAGCTAATTAAAAGTAGCGAAAATATAGTTCAAATGATGGTAGACACTTTTAAATATGTAAAGAAAAATCCAATAGCATTACAACTTATGATACTTCACGCTTTTGTTGGACTAACAGCTTTTGATGCACTTGTAGCTTTAATGGTAGATAAATATTATGCTGGAGTAATTGCTACATCTTTAGCTCTTGGATTACTTCATGCATCTCGTGCTTTGGGCTTAGTTATAGGACCTATGCTATTAGTAAAATTTACAAAAAATAAATATATTAGTTATATCTTTTATGCGCAGGCTTTCTCAGTGTTACTTTGGAGTTTTATGATGCACAATTTTTATCTTTCTTTATTTGCTTCTGTAATTGTTGGACTTTTTACAACAACACTATGGTCATATACATATACACTTTTACAAAAAAATATAGATGAAAAATACTATGGTAGAATAGTAGCTTATAATGACATGCTTTTTTTAGGTACGGCAGCTCTCACATCTTTTATGATAGGATTTTTGGCAACAAATGGTTTTGAATTAGAACAAATATCTATATTTATGGCAGCTGGATTTTTAATTGGTGGTTTATATTTTAGATGGATTTTAAAAAATAAAAATATTGGAGAAATTTCATGACTTGGGCTGTAATAGGTGGTTTACTTTTAAATATTGGTGCATATTTTACTTTTCGTGGCAAAATTTATCAAGCAGTAATGGTTTATTTATTTGCTGATATTTGCTGGATTATTATGGCATATGAAAGGGATGATTTTTGGGGAGTATCAAGCATTGTAGTTGGTGTGACTTTTGGACTTTTAGCTTTTTTTAAAATGCGTAGTGGAAAGATGAATAAAACTTTAAATAAGGATGAAAATGACTTATAAGTCAAAAGATGGTGATATAGATTTAAGCAAAGTTAAAATGCTTTACCCAGCTGGTATAGTAAATGTAGAGGGTGAAATAGCTGAGATGAGTTTAGAATGGTGTGATATGAACGGTGATAAAGTTAATATTACCTCTTATGTCTTGGTTTTTAGTTTTTCTGAAGCAAGTGCTGAAGTAAAAGAAAAAACAATACTTACATTTAAAACAAAAGATGAATTAATAGAGTGTATGACTGAGGTGTC
>Ga0256827_10000423_pt1 | contig 26451 bp, 29 predicted proteins | sample CV84metaG_FD_185977 | JGI IMG/M metagenome (GOLD analysis project Ga0256827, IMG submission 185977) | Hydrothermal vent microbial communities from East Pacific Rise, Pacific Ocean - CV84 | ecosystem: Environmental > Aquatic > Marine > Hydrothermal vents | place: Pacific Ocean: East Pacific Rise...
ATACAGAGCATTAGGGTTTCGTACCACCAAGCCCTCTGCACCTAAGGCTTCAACCCTTTTAAGTTCTTTTTTTAAATGCATTTGACCTTTACAAGGAATTTGAGGAATAATTTTTATGTAGTTATTGAGATGTTTTTTTAACCAAATATTTAAAACCTCTAAACGCTTTAATAATCCACCTTTTTGATTAGGAATCTCAAAAATATTATAAGTAATTTCTCTCCAACCGTCATGAGCTTTTTGCTTATTTACAATAGAGATAATATGTTCAAAATTACCTCGTTTTGTCCACAACTCACCGTCTATCTCAAAGGGTGGAAAGTTTTTTGTAAACCATTTTGGAGTAGCAAACTCTTTTCCATTTCGAGAAATAAGTTTTTTCCCATCCCAATAGGCTCTAACCCCATCTAGCTTTTCGCTCATAAGCCAGTTGGTTACATTGACATCAGAATTGTAGCTTTTTAGAAGTAGGAGATTTGGTTTTTCGGCACAAAGAAAAAGTGTCAAAAAAACAAAAAGTAAACTACTTTTCACAAAGCTCCAATGCCAACCTCTTAGCCCCTTTAAAATCAGCCTTTCCTGTCCCTAACTTTGGAACAGCATCAACTTTAAAGTATGCACTTGGTACAAAAAGAGGGTTAAGATTTAAACCTTTTATCTGCTCTTTTAACTCGTCTAACTCTTTTTTGCCTTCTAAAAGAAGAACTATTCTCTCTCCTTTTTTTGCATCAGGAATAGCTGTAACTGATATTTGACTCTCTTCATCAATAAGTTTTTCAATCTCTGATTCAACTAATCCAAGACTCACCATCTCACCACCTACTTTTGCAAATCGGCTATACCTATCTACAATAGTTAAAAAAGCATCTTCATCTAAATGACCTTTATCTCCAGATACATACCAACGTATACCATCTATCTCTTTTATAACCTCTTTTGTTTTCTCTTCATCCCCTAAATAACCTTTCATTACTTGTGTCCCACCAATAAGTATCATACCATCAACACCTACGGGAAGAGGTTCAAAACTCTCTGGATCAACAATCATAAAGGCAGAACCAGGAATTGCCATACCCACAGTACCTATCTTTTGTCCTACCTGTATGTGGTAAGTATCTGGAACAATTGCATCACGAATATTTGCACTTGCAACCGGGGTAGTTTCAGTTGCTCCATAACCCTCATGAATCTCCTTACCAAATCTCTCTTTAAAGAGTTGACGAATCTCTATTGGTAGTTTTTCTGCTCCTGCAATTACCATACGCAATTTTTCAAACATTAGAGGGTGAATCTTTTTATTTCTTGCATAGAGTCTAAAGAAGGTAGCTGTTGCAAAAAGGAATGTTGCATTATATTTCGCTGATAACTTTGCAATACCCAATCCATCCGTAGGGTCAGGATGACAAATGACAGGAATTCCCTCTATGAGAGGTGCAAAGGTAGTAACTGTAAGTCCAAATGAGTGAAATATTGGAAGTGTCCCTAACATTACGTCATCATCTGTTGGGTTAATAACATTGATAAACTGTTTTATGTTACCTAAAATATTTTGATGAGTAAGCTCAATTCCTTTTGGTGTTCCTTCGCTACCACTAGAGTATAAAATAGCTGCTGTATCATCTGTAGATACTCTTTTTACATAGAAAAAACTTAAAAATTCTGTTGGTAAAAGCTTTACTTGAAAATACATCAACAACTGTTCTACTTTAGATATGGTACTCTTTATCTCTTCTAAATAGAGAACTTCTACGCCTTTTAATGCTTCTTCTAAGTCAAAACCTTTAGCTTTTAATTTTGTTACAAATTGTCTTGAGCTAATGACTTGTTTAATATCTGCTAATTCAATAGCATACTTTAGACTCTGCGTTCCTGACGAATAATTTAGGTTTACAATGGTTTTTCCTAAAGTTAAAGTAGCCATATTTGCAATACTTCCACCAGCTGAGGTAGGAACAATCAGACCAATATTTTGCTCCTTTCCTAAAAGCTTTTTAAACTTTGCACTCATTACAAATACTGCTGTCATAAACTTATGTCCAGAGAGTTCAACACCTGTAGAGTCAGCTATAGATAATTTTGAACCTACACTTTTAGCCTCTTTAATCCAAGTTTTTGGTAGAGTATCAAGACGCTCCATATAATTTTTCCATGATTTAATAGAGAGCTTTGTTACCTGTTCTTTTACCTCTATGCTACTACTATGAATTGGCATTGCTTTTCCAAACATAACTCCAATATCTTTTAGTTCTTTATTTTTTATTTTACTTGTTGCATTAGAGAAACCACCTTCCCAAAGTCCACGCAGATAAAAAGGGACAATTGCTGCATTTGTCACCTCTGCCACTGCTAGTTCAAAACCTTTTTGAAACTTACCCATATGACCATTCCTACTTAAATGCCCCTCAGGAAAAAGTGCTACTGTATCACCATTTTGTAAAGCTTCACCAACTAATTTAAGTGCATTTTTTCCTCCACGAGAAGAGATAGGGATGGCACCAAAAAACTTGAAAAATGGTTTAAAATACCAAAGTTCATAATATTGTCTATCAATTACAAAACGAATCTGTTTAGGATAAGCAATTTGTAAAAATGCCCAGTCCAAAAAAGAGACATGATTTCCAAGAAGTAATGTTCCTCTACTCCCTTTTAAATGGTTAATTCCCTCTACTTCTAAATTATATTTTAAACCAAAGAAGAAACGTATACCTAAACGAACCAATGATTGAGGTAATTTAAATATTGTATAGAGAAACCCTAGCAACGAAATAAATGCCATAAGCGTAAACAATAAAGAACTCTCATAGCCCAAATACGCTATCAATGTTGTTAAAGATAAAAATGCGAACATAAAAAGATATTGCATAAAGTTGTTTCCAGCCAATACCTTACCCATCATACGTTTTGGTGTAACAAATTGAATTAATGTATTTAATGGAACAAGAAGAAGTCCTGAAGCAAAACCATAAAAAAATAAAAGTATACCCAGTAGATAAAGAGAGTCTAACATTGGCATAATAAAGAGCGATAGGGTAATACCCATCGCACCTAAAGGAATAAGACCTGTCTCAATATAGTGTCTTGAAAAACGACTAGCTACTGCTGAACCAACAACAATACCAACAGCAGAAAGAGCTAAAATACCTTGTACTACTTGAGTATCCATAATACCTAAACTACTTTTTAGATGTTCTCCAAAAATGGCTAAAATAACTTGTGAAATACTCCAAAAAACAGCTAACCCTACAATAGAAAGCCATACAGTTTTATTTTTACGAAGAAGTCTCATATTTCCACGTAAGTAGGTTAAATTTGCATATTTCTTTGGTTTAAATTGCATACTCTTTTTAATCTCAACTGTCTCAACTAAACGAAGTGAGAAATAAAACTCAAGAAGAGATCCTAAAATCAACGCAAACCCTAAAGGATAAATAGCTTGAAGAATCTCTCCTGTATCTTTAGTTGAACCATTTAAGTACCCCTCAAAAAAGATTGTGTAAACCAAAGAACCTAACAATATTGCCACTATGGTTACTGACTGTACCATTGCATTTGCAGAAGTTAGTTGTTCATTTCCTGTCATCTCTTTAATTAGACCATACTTTGCAGGTGCATAAATTGCTGATTGTGCTGCAAGTAAGAAAGTTAACACAAAAGCAAACCAAAACCAGCCCATAATATATGAAAATAGAATAAGTGTTGTAATTCCAACAGCAATTAAAGAGGCAACTCTAATAATCTGTACTTTTGGATACTTATCACTCAGAAACCCTGCTGGTGAAAAGAGAAAAATAAAAGGTAATAAAATTAAACCATTAATAATGGCTGTAAGAAGAATCATATCTGAGCCATCATAGGCTTTAAAGATAGTATTTTGTAAAATTATTTTATGTCCCAAATCAGTAAATGCATTTAAGAAAACAATAAATATATAAGGAGTAAAACCTCCTATTTTAAACAGTTGTTTCATCATTAATTCCTTTACTATTTTTTAAATCCATCTGTCTCTGATGCTCTTTCATCGTGTGCATATTAAAAAGATATGGTTTTAGCGTTAAGATAGCATCAAAAAGAAGTTCATAATGCTCATTATTTAAACTTTTATCTCGTTCTAACATCTCTGAACCTAAACGGTATTCAATTTGAGCTAACTCTTTAGCCGTTTTTACATAGGCATCAAATAGACTCTTATCTAAACCTAATTTATCTGCTCTTTTTAAAATCTCAACCAATTTCAACTCTTGAGAAGAGAAACCTCGTTCTTGTCTAAAAAGTAACCCTCGCTTTAAGTGATTTTCTAATTCAATTTTTGATAATCCACTTAACGATAGAAACTCTTCATCGCTAAAACATTTACCACCTGTACCACTTGACATAAGCTCTAAAGAACGTAACATCATAGAAAAATCATCAGAAAAAGTAAATTTATTTTCTTGAAAAACACTCTTAATTTGTGCAATAGAATAAGAGAATTGACTTTGTAAATATTTTATAAATTTAATAATATTAATACAAGATTCATCATAAAGATGTAGATTTGGTTTAGGTTTTTGGGGTTCAGGAAGCAATCCCTCTTTTACATAAAAAAGAATGGTTGACTTACTCTCCCCCGTCTCTTCCATAAGCTGTTTCATTTTTAAAGACATAGGTATCTCCTCATTTAATGAGGAAATTATAGAATAAATAAGAAAAATTGTCAAGTGTTAGGCTACACTTTTAAATTAATTTGTTTTATAAAGCTATTTAGCTATAATCTTATTAATTCAAATAGAAATTAAAAATGGACAATTACAATGAAAAAACTTCTTCCTATTCTTCTCTTCTCAATTATTAGCTCTCAAGCTCAGGTTCTTGATGCTGTCGCTATAGATGTAGAGGGTGAAGCCATTACTACTCTGGAAATTCAAGCTGTACAACAAAAAATGAGCATGACAAAACAAGCAGCTGTTGAAGCACTCATAAAAGATAGACTTGAGAAGTCAGCCATTAAAAAAGCTGGTATTCATATTAGTCGTGAAGCCATTCAAGCAAAAGTTAATGCCATTGCTAGTTCAAAAGGTATGACTCAAGCACAGATGCAAGGGATTCTTACTCAAAAAGGTCTAACATGGGAATCATATATTGAACAACTAACAACTGAAATGAAAAAAGAGCGTTTCTTTCAAGAAGTTATTCTCTCTACCATTGAAAAACCAAGTAAAAGTGAACTAGAGACTTTTTACAATACTCATCGTTCAGATTTTGCAAATGCACCTAAACAGATGAGTTTAGTTGCCTACAAGAGTAATATAGTTGAGAGTTTACAAGAAGCAATAAATAATCCTACGAAGCCAGTTTTTGGAGTTACAAAAGAAAATATTCTTGCCTCTTCAAGTGAAATGAGTCCAGCACTTGCAAACCTAATCAATGGGACGAAAGAGAAAACATTTACAAAAACCATAAATACAGGTAATGGATACATCGCTTATTTTGTAAAGTCAAAAGGAAATAGTCAAAATGGTTTTGTTGCTGTACAAAATGCTGTGGCTGCTCGTTGGATTCAAGAACAACGTGTTCAAGCTGCACAAGACTTCTTAAACAAACTAAAATCTAATGCGAACATTAGAGTGATTCGTTTATAATTATAACTATTATTTTAACAAAGGAAATTAATGGGATTAAAAGCAGATAGTTGGATACGAGAGAAATCTATTAATGAAGAGATGATAACACCTTTTTGTGAAGCATTAAAAGGTGAAGGGGTTGTCTCTTACGGATTAAGTTCATATGGATATGATATTCGTGTAAGTGATGAATTTAAAATTTTTACAAATATCAATGCAGAAGTTGTTGACCCTAAAGATTTTAATGAAAATAATGTTGTAGATTTTAAAGGTGATGTATGTATCGTTCCACCTAACTCTTTTGCACTGGCACGTACAATAGAATATTTTAAAATGCCTTCTGATACCTTAGCTATTTGTTTAGGAAAAAGTACCTATGCACGTTGTGGAATCATAGTAAATGTTACTCCATTTGAACCAGGTTTTGAAGGTCATATTACTATTGAAATTTCAAATACTACACCACTTCCTGCAAAAATATATGCAAATGAGGGAATCGCTCAAGTATTATTTTTAGAGGGAGATGAGCAGTGTGAAACAACCTACTCTGATAGAAAAGGAAAGTATCAAAGTCAAACAGGAATTACATTACCAAGAATTCTTAAAGAGTCTTAAGTTTATTAGAATATAATAATTCGTAACAAACTTTTAAAAGGAAACAGAATGGGTTTTTTCGATTTTATATCAGATGCAGGTAAAAAACTTCTTGGTAAAGGCGATGATGCTGCAGCCGTAAAAGAAGAGATAGAGAGTAGTTTTGATGACTTACCAGTTGATGGTCTAGTTGTTGCTGTAGAGGGTGATACTGTGACTTTAGCAGGTATCGCACAAGATTATCCTACTCGTGAAAAAGCAATCTTAATTGCTGGAAATATAGAGGGTATTGCACAAGTTAATGCTGATCAACTTATCACTATGGAACAAATCTCAGAAGAGAATGTAAGAGAAATTCCAGAAGAGATTTTTTATACAATAGTAAAAGGTGATACTTTATGGGCAATTGCCACTAAATTCTATGATGATGGAAGTAAATATACACATATTGTAGATGCTAACCTTGAAGTTATTAAAAATGCCGATCTTATCTATCCAGGTCAAGCAATTAGAATTCCTGAAGTTCTTGCTTAAGTAAAAAATGCCTAAAATCTTTAGGCATTTCTCTTTAAATATTTTTATCTAGTTCTACATCAATTGCAAGAGCTTCCATATCACCATCTATCTCTTTTCTAATCTCTACACCTTTTACACCAACATATTTTTGAACAACTTTTATAATTTCTGCTTTCATCTCATCCATAAAAGGGTATCCATTAGTTCTATCTCTATCTGACATAATAGCAATGGTTAATCTATCTTTTGCAAGAGATGCACTTTTCTTTTTCTTTAAAAATCCAAACATTATTTAAATATCCCAGCTATTTTCTTAAATAAACCTGCATCTGAGATTTCAATATCTTTCATATCAACTTTCTGTCCACATAATCTACCTGCAATACGTACATATGCTTGACCTGCTATTGATTTCTTATCTAAAATAATAGGTTTTCCTTGATTCGATGCATCAATAACACCTCTATCTTCTGGAATTTTTCCTAATAATTTGATATTTAAAATTTCTAAAATATCTTCACTTCTCAACATCTCTCCACTCTCTACCATATCAGCAACAATACGATTAATGACTAAATATTTTGCGACCTCTTCACCCTCTTTTACTTTTGCTGATTTAGAATCTAAAATTCCAATGGCTCTATCTGCATCACGAATTGAAGATACCTCTGGATTTACAACAACAATTGCAGCATCTGCAAATTCAATTGTATGTTCATATCCACTCTCAATTCCAGCTGGTGCATCCAAAATAACAAAATCAAAACTCTCTTTTAATTCTGCTACAAGCTTTTTAACTTTATCCGAATCTAATACAGACTTATCTTTTGTCTGTGATGCTGCTAGAAAATGAAGATTCTCATTTGCTTTACTTTTTATAAGTGCTTGCTTTAAATTTGCTTCACCATCCATAACTTGAACCATATCATATACAACACGATTTTCTAATCCCAAAATCATATCTAAGTTACGTTGCCCTATATCAAAATCTACTAGAACACACTTTTTATCATTCATGGCGATACCAAGACCCAAATTCGCTGTAGCAGTTGTTTTACCAACACCACCTTTTCCACTAATTACTGCAATTACTATGCCCAATTTATCTCCTTTTTTAATACAGGGGTTATAATGATTTCATTATTTTTTAACTCAACACGATTCAATCTGTCTTCAAGTAAAGAGTTATCAACTTCCACATCATGAAAAACAATATTCGCTTTAGGTGAGGCTGTTAACATCATAAAATTACCATGACATCTTATTGCACCTTCAACTACTTTAGTAATAATTAAATTACCTGTAGTTTTAATAGTAGCACCACTATTAACTCTATTTAAAAGTAATAAATCTCCATGAATATTAATCTCACGACCACTACGTACCATCTCATCTAATACTGTTAAATTATTTTGCAGTTGATTCGAGAGCCGATTAAGCTCATTCTGTGCAATTTGTTTTGAAACAGCTGCATCAACCTTTTCAGATTTTAACTCTTCTTCAAGTGCTTTTCGGGTTCGTCCTTTAGGTAAATCAATATCATTTAAATATTTTAAATTTTTATTTTTTAAATATGTTTTAATTTTACTACTCATTGAACCTTGAATAAGAATTAAATGATCTTTAAACAGCGTATAATTACTATCAAAAAATTCCATAAATTTTAACTCATCAGTAACTACTGTTTCATAGACTTTAACTGAATACTGTTTACTTTTCACAAAATCCCCTACTGTTATTATTTATTAACGTAAAGATAAGAGTTTATCAATTTTTGCATTAATAAATGGTTTAAAAATACCGATATAGTTGATTTTTTAGATTTTTATAATAAATAAACCGTCATAATCTAAACATGAAAAAACTATTAATACTTATTCCATTTTTTTTATTTACAGGCTGTACAATAGGAAGTAATCTTATTTATGCAAATGAAGGAGAAGCTCCTAAAACAGATATTACTATTTTAGACCAACTCTCACTTAACAATAAGAGTAAAAATGGCATTGCTCTTTCTGAACTCTCAGATATCGCTTATGACATAAAAAAACATAAACTTTATGCTGTTGGAGATAAAGGATATTTTTATATTTTTAATGCAAAGTTTAATAAAAAAATTAACCGTTTGGACTATATCAAAGGTTTTAAACTTAGAGAGAAGAGAAGTGAAAACTCTTATGATAGTGAAGGTTTAACTTTTGATAAAAAGGGACAACTCTATCTCTCTTTTGAAAAATATCCACGTATTGCTACTGTTTCTAAGAAGGGATATATTCAAAAGAACCAAAAACTTCCCAAAAAACTAGCAAATAAAAAAAACTATAAACATGGAAATGCCATTTTTGAAGCTTTAGCATGGCACCCTAAATATGGGCTATTAACAGCTGCTGAGTATCCAATGTTTAAACGAAAAAATACCAATCAAACTATCTACTCTTTAAAAGGTAAAAAATGGCATTTTAAAGCTCAAAGTGATGAAAACTCAGCCATTACAGCTATGGAAGTAATGGACGATGGCAACTTACTTATTTTAGAACGTGCCTATGCTGGTCTTTCAAAACCTATTGTTATTACTCTTAAAAAACTTTATCTCAACAAATGCAATAAAAAGCATCAATGTAAAACAAAAGTTTTAGCCTCTTTTAATAGCTTTAAGGGTTGGGCTGTTGCCAACTATGAGGGACTAACAAAAGTTGGTAAACATAGATACTTAATGGTTTCAGATAATGGAAACAAATCTTATCTATCTACAACATTTGTCTATTTCGAGGTATCAGAGTAATGAAAATAATTAAAATATTAAGAACTTTAATTATATTAACTCTTTTAAGTAGTATGTCCTATTTCGGATTTAAAACTTATCATTCTGCTAAACAATACGAAATATATACAACTAAAATTGCTGCTGCATGTGATGCAAATGGATTAGCAAATGAACGAATTGATGAATTTACATCTATTATCTCGTTAGGTCTGTTACCAAATAAAAGTAAATTAGTTCTAGAAAAACTAAAAAAGAAGCAAGAGTTGAGCAAAGAAATAAGTAAAAAGAATTTCTATTACTTTTTACTCTCCATTACAACGCTTATTGCTCTTATTTTCACCTGTTCTCTTAGAGCTGCAGCTATGACACTTAGTTTTGCTACTTTTATTGCTCTTATTTATGGTCTTATAAATCCTATACTTATGGTAACCATTCATAAGCCAGTAGAATATTTGGGTGATGTTATTCTTTCATTTGAATCAAAAGGTATTATTGGTTCTATCAGCAAACTTTATGATAATCAAGAAACAGCTGTTGCACTTACTATTTTACTTTTCTCTGTAATTTTACCTATTTTAAAAAGCTTAACATTGACCTTCACTCTTATTTTTCAAAAGCAGAGTTGGAGCCATAAACTCGTTACTTTTTTTAAACAAATAGGAAAATGGTCAATGATTGATGTTTTTGTTGTTGCAACTTTTTTAGTCTATTTAACGAGTAATACCGGAGGGATCAGCAAAGCAGAAATCCAAGTGGGTCTCTACTTCTTTTTAATATATGTAATTTTGTCTATGATTACAGCCATACTTACTCAAAAAGTTTTGACTGAAAACGTATAGAACTTTATATTACCATTTTTACATCTGCATGATCAGAAAATGCTTTAAAAATAGCATTTCTGTCTATTTCAGAATCAACCTTACAGGTCATATTTAAAGAGTGAAACTTACCCTTACTTGAGGTGTTACCACCTTTTGTTTTATATGCTCGCTCCCCAACAATATCAAAAATTGCAGCTTGCAATGCAGTTTTATCAGTACCTATAACCTTATATCCCCATTCACATGGATACTCAATTTCTGGTTTCTCACAACTATCTCCGTCTAAAATCACCTGATTTACCTCCTGACTTCTCTTCTAATTGAACATTTCTAATTACCATACCTTTATCAATGGCTTTTAACATATCATAGATAGTTAATAAGCCTAAACTTACTCCTGTTAATGCTTCCATTTCAACCCCAGTCTGTCCTTTTAATTTAACTTTTAACGTTAATTTAAATCCAGGAACCTCTGGTAACTCTTCAATTTCTGTTTTAACAGAAGAGAGCATTAAGGGATGACACATAGGAATAAGTGAACTTGTCTGTTTTGCACCTTGTATAGCAGCAATTACTGCTGTTTGTAAAACAGGACCTTTTTTCGTAACATTACTAACTACAGCATCAAAAGCCTCTTGTGTAACTTCAATAATTCCAGAAGCAATAGCAATACGAGTTGTATCCTCTTTCTCTGAAACATCCACCATCTTAGGTTTATCGTTCTCATCTAAATGCGTTAGATTCATTTTCTACCTTTTATTATATATTTTAAATTTTAGCGAAAATGAACTAATTTTTCATTAAAGTTATTTTTATAAGATATTTATTATAAATAAAAATAATAATATATAATTAAACTAATTTTAACATAATTTTACATAGATTTTGTTATTATTTTATATAGTAAAAACTTAAAATATAAACATGGAGATTCCTAATGAAATACTATCTACTACCAATTTTAATTCTCATATTTACAGGCTGTAGCTCAAAAAATGACTACGTCCTATTTAATCAAGCACCAAAAGCTCAAAGTAATCAAGTTTTACAATCACGAAATATTCAATTTGAATATAAAATTCTTCCACATGATAGAATTTCTATTATTGTTTATAAGCATCCTGAACTTAGTACTTCAAATCCAAATAGTATACAACTTGATAAAGGATTACTTGTTAATTCTCAAGGTTATATTCGATTACCTTTAGTTAAAAAAATAAAAATTGCAGGACTCTCGCAAACAGAAGCTGAAGATAGACTTTCAAATGCTTTTAGAACTTATTTAAAACATCCAGATATTCAAATTGAAGTTTTAAATAAACGTGCTTATATTGTAGGTGAAGTAAATAAACCTGGTGAAATTCCATTAGATAATGAACGATTGACTCTTCTACAAACTCTTGCATTAGCTGGTGACTTAACAAATCAAGCAAATAGACATTCTATTCTAATTTTTAAAAGTGGTGACACCCAAAATGTAAGAACAAGAGTTGTTAACTTAACAGATAGAAACTCTTTGCTAACAGCCAACTTAATGATTGAACCCAATGATATTGTATACGTAATGCCTAATGATATGAAAGCATTTAATACCAAAGTCGAAGAGGTATCTCCAATCTTTAGTTTAATAGGTAGTGTTTTATCACCATTTGTCTCTGTTAAATTTTTAAGTCAATAATAAATATCAACATCAAAAGAACTAAAATATTTATTATTTTGTTCTTTTAGTAAAAAACTTACTCAATATACTCAAAATTATTATACTATTCCAATACAATTCGTAAAAACTTCAAGGATAATAATGCAATATACAGATACAAAACAAGAGTTATTAAACAATCAAAAAACATGGTTAATTACAGGTGTAGCTGGATTTATTGGTTCTAACCTTGCAGAAGCACTATTAAAACTCAATCAAAAAGTTATTGGATTAGATAATTTTTCAACTGGTCATCAATATAATTTAGATCATGTAAAAACTTCTATAAGTGAAAAAGAGTGGAAAAATTTTCAATTTATAGAAGGTGACATTACTAATTTTGAGACATGTAAAGATATTACATCTGGTGTGGATATTGTACTTCATCAAGCAGCATTAGGCTCAGTTCCACGCTCTATTGACAACCCTGTCTTGACAAACTTAAATAATGTAACAGGTTTTTTAAACATGCTAACAGCATCAAAAGAGAATGAAGTAAATCGTTTTGTATATGCATCCTCATCTTCTGTTTATGGTGATTCAGAAGAGTTACCTAAAGTTGAAGAGAGAACGGGTAATCTGTTGTCACCTTATGCTGTGAGTAAATATGTCAATGAACTCTACATGGGTGTATTTAAAAAGTGCTATAACATGGATGCAATTGGATTACGCTATTTTAATGTTTTTGGGAAAAGACAAGACCCAAATGGTGCATATGCAGCAGTTATGCCAAAATGGATTTCACAAATCCTTAATGGTGAAGATCTATTTATCAATGGTGATGGAGAGACAAGTCGTGACTTTACCTACATTGACAATGTTATTCAAGCAAATATTTTAGCTGGTACTACCACTAATGAAAAAGCTTTTGGTCAAGCTTTTAATACAGCTATTGGAGGAAGAGAGACATTAAATAACCTCTACTCAGCCATTACAAAAGGTATTAAAGAAAATTTACCAGAATTAGAGATAAAAGCACCAATTTATAGAGATTTTAGAGCTGGAGATATTCGTCACTCCAATGCAAATATTGATAAGATGAAGGAACTATTAGGGTATGAGCCAACACATACGTTAGAGAGTGGTTTACGTGAATCAATTGCATGGTATATTACAGATATTCAAAAACAAAATAATAAAAATTAAACTTATTTAACTCGACCATCTACAACAGGTACAAAAAGGCAAGGTTCAATAATTTCTGAGGTAATTTTGCCATTTCTTTTATAGAAACGAGTAATAATTTGTAATCCATCCTCTTCTATTGGAGCTAATAGTATGCCCCCTTCAGCTAATTGTGCAAACAGAATATCTGGAACCTTCTTAGCTGTTGCAGAGAACAAAATACGCTCATAAGGTGCATACTCTTTCCAACCTCGTTGACCATCATCAAAACGAGTAAAAATATTATTAATTTTCTCAGCACGAAAACGCTCTTTTGCTTCTTTTAAAAGAGAATCTATACGTTCAATAGTGAAAACACGTCGACATAACTTAGAGAGTATTGCAGCTTGATAACCACTACCACAACCTACTTCCAAAATAGAATCAACACCCTTAAGCTCTAAGTGTTGAGTCATTTTAGCAACAGTGAGAGGAGAAGAAATCCATTGGTTCTGTTGCATGGGTAAAGCATCTAATGTAAATGCCATCTGACCAAAACCTTTGGGTACAAACTGCTCTCTATTGACTTCTAAAAATGCTTCTTTTACATGAGCATAGAGTTCAAACCTCTTCTCTATCTCTTCAACCATAAGCACTTGTTTTACATTTGTTGTCAATTTTAAATCACCATTTACCTAATATATTTCAAAAAGATTTTATCTAAAATGTGATTAAAAAATGTTATTTGTAAAAAAGTTGTTTAAACAGACAAAGTAAAGAATAAAAATAATTAGTTATAATTAATCATATTAAATATAAAGGAACAAGAATGGCTGGACTAATTGAGATGATTATAAATAACCCTGCGATTGTAAAAAGTATTGCAAAACAAGTAGGTATAGATATGGGAGATGCTGGATCTATTATTGAGAAATTAGCTCCCATATTAATGGGTGGTGCAAAATCTAATCTTGAAAGTGAAAAAGATTCAGGTGGGCTTATTAAACATATTGAATCAAGTAACTATTCTGATATTTTTAATAAACCTGAAGAGCATATTAATAATGGAAACTTCAAAGAGATGGGGAATGATATTCTTTCAGAACTTACAGGTTCAAAAGAGAACTCTAGAGAAGTTGCACATCATGTTGAAAAAGAGACAGGAATTAGTTCAAGTATCATTAAAAGTGTTTTACCAATGCTCGCACCAATGATTATCGGAGCATTAACTAATAAATCTGCACCTAGTATTACGAAACACTCATCAGCACAAAGTTCGGGTATGACTGATATATTAAAAAATCTTATAGACCAAGATAATGATGGTTCAACCATTGATGATATTATGGGTATGGCTACTAAATTTATCTTTAAATAGTATAAACGCTCATCTACTTTTAAAATCCTATTGTATAATCCTTTTATCAAATATAATATAATAGGATATAGCAATGGGAAAAATCACTATTTTACTTTTTACACTCTTACTCTTTTCAGCTTGTACACCAGAATCTACTCAAATGCCTACTCCAATTAATCATTCAAAAAGGGCTCAAGAACTTCAAAAAGCCAATATTCTAAATAATAAAGGGGTTCATGCTTATCAACAAAAAGAGTACAAAAAAGCCATCTCCTATTATTTAAAATCTATTGCTATTAAGGAGTACCTTCTAGGAAAAGAAGATCTAAATACTGCTACTTCTTATAATAATATTGGACTTATCTATAAACAGACCAGAGAGTATAAAAAGTCATTCGCTTATCTCAATAAAGCTTTAGAAGTTAGAAAACGTCTTTTAGGAGCGAGCAATAGTCAAACAGCAGAGAGCTATAACAATCTAGGTACACTCTATGCAACGATGGGTGAAGCAGATAAAGCTATAAATTTAACGCATAAAACAATTGAAATTAAAAATAATATTATTCAAAAAGAGAGAAGTGATGTTGCTATCTCCTATACAAATTTAGCTGTTTTAGAGGAGATTCAAGGGAATAATATGGCATCTATTCAATACCATATGAAAGCTTTAAAGATAAATAGAGAAATTTTTGGAGAAGAGCATGCCATTACTCAAAATAATTATAAAAATATTGCTCAACTCTATTTTGCACTACAACAATACGAAAAAGCAAAAGAGTTTGCTTCTCATATTACTAAAGAGGAGACTATCTTAGAAGACATTAATATAGTCGAGCCTTATATAGAGTAAAACTAAAAATCATCTAAATCTAAACTACCCTTAGAGTAGTTAGTAACATTACCTTCAAAAAAGTTTGTCTTTTGGTCATTAAATTTAGAGAAGTTATCTACCCATTTAATTGGATGTTCTACATTATAAAGTTTCTCCATACCCACAGCATGAAGTCTCTCATCTGCTAAAAATTTTATGTACTGGTCAATAATATCATCTGTAAGTCCTAAAATTTGACCTTGAGTAATGTATTTACCCCAGTTAGATTCAAGCTCAACAGCCTCTCTAAACATTGCATAAATTTCATCATTAAACTCTTTAGTAAAAAACTCTGGGTTCTCTCTTTTTACCGTACGAATCATATTTTGAAAAAGAACTAAGTGAGTTACCTCATCACGCTGAATAAAACGAATCATCTGTGCTGAACCTAACATCTTTCCTGCTCTTGCCAATGTATATAAATAGGTAAATCCAGAATAGAAGTAGATACCCTCTAAAATTTGGTTTGCAAACATTGCCTTTACAATATTAATATCAGAAGGGTCATCACTCAACTGTTGGTACACTCTTGCAATGGCATCATTTTTTGTTTTTAACATCATATCATTTCTCCACAGCTGATAAATCTCATCAGAATTTTGAGAAATAGTATCAACCATTACAGCATACGACTGTGCATGTAAAGCCTCTTCAAATGCTTGTCTAACTAAAATCAAGTTGACTTCAGGTGCCGTAATAAAAGGGTTTACATTGTCAATTAAGTTGTTTGTTTGTAAAGAATCCATAAAAATCAACTGTGCTAAAACTTTGTCATAAGCTGTTTTTTCAGCATCAGTTAGACGTTTGTAATCACCCACATCTTGAGTCATGTCAACCTCTTTTGGAAACCATGTATTGTTTAACATTACTTCCCAAAGGTTATATGCCCATTGGTACTTAATGTCATTTAGTTCAAAAATACCTGTTGGGTCTCCTCCAAAAATCTTACGCTCGGAAGTCTTCTCTTTTGATTGGGGATTATATATCTGTTTTCTATTCATTCTTTACTATTTCCTCTCAATTTCTTATTGATAAAGTGTGCCTAAAAGCTCACTTTTTATTAACATAATTATAAGACAAATGCCAATTTTATTTGAAAAAGATTATACAATAATAACTTTATATACTTTTGAGTATACAGAATGTTAACTTTTTTTTGTTATAATCGAAAAAACTATAAATAAAGAGAGATTTAGTATGATTAAATTCATTAGTACTGTTCTAGTTGCTCTATTTTTAACAGCTTGTGGTTCACAAGATACTGCAAAAGAAGAGAACACAAATTCAATAAAAAAAGTTGAAACCACTACAGCTAAAACTGTTGAAAAAAATTCAACACAAGAAGTAGCGACACCACCTAAGTCATTAACAAAAAATATTTTTACACTCCCTACACTTGATGGTAAATTACTACATGTTGATGAAGTAGATGAGGGAATTGTTTTTCAAGAGCATAAGAACAAAGTTGTCTTTTTACTATTCTTTGGATACAGATGTCCACCTTGTTTAGCTGAGATACCGATACTAAAAAATATAACCAATGAAAAACATGATGATTTAGAAATTATTGCTATTCAAGTTCAACCACTTTCAACAGAGAGACTTAAAGAGTTTCAAACTAGAAAAGGTATTAACTATACTTTACTTTCAGCAGCAGAACAAAAAGTTTCTGAATTTGTCTCTTATGTTGGGCAACGTGCCCAATGGGGTGGTTCAATTCCTCTACTAATTGCACTCGATCCAAGTGGTGAAGTAAAAGTTGTTCAAGTAGGTGGTCTAAAAGAGAGAGTATTTAATGCTGTTTACAAAAAACTCTCTCATAAAAAATAAAATTTATATCAAATAGAAGGAATAACTACTCCTTCTATTCTTTACGATTCAATCATTCTCTTACTTATCATCGACGCAATAGAAATTAAGACCATATACCCATACATCACTACAATAAAGATAAAACTAGCTAACAAATTAATAAATGGCATAGTTATAAATATACCCAATACTAAAGCAGCCATAAAAATAAGAGACATCAACAAAAGTATATATTGAGGATAACCATTTTGAAAAGATTTACGCCATAAAGATAGAGAAAAAGTAGAAAATACAGCCATATATCCTCCCTTAAAATCTTTTGCCATTACAATTCTTGACTGAACAAGTGGATTAATATAAATCATACCTAATAGTATCAAAAGTAATGGTAAAGCTATCATCTCAACTAACTGCTTTAGTGCTAAAAATAAATTATCTCCTTGTAAAGTCTCAAATTTTTCTAAAGGGAATCCCATGCTTTGAGCCCAAATAAGTAGTAAAAACAGAACTCCAAGCATTAAAGTAAGACCACCAAAGTATGCACCTGTAGCACTTGATATATTATTCCCTACGGCCATTTCCACTTTACTAATTTTAGATTTTTTTAAAAAATCATCTATATTTTCTGCTCCATAAATTAACTTCGATACATAAATTTGTATTGCCATCGAAAAAATACCTGAAATCGCCATAGCTAACATTCCCAAAAAAGCACTCAATATATTTAGTAAAAGCAATAAACTCATAGCTGTAAAAGTAAACTGTCTATTTAAAATAATAAACTCCCAAGCCAAACGAAAAGTATTTTTAACTGGCTCATCCACAATAGCCTCATCAATTAATCTTCTACTCTCTTGCATTAATTTTCCTTTAATTTAAAAAAGAGATTATATCTTATATAGCATCAAATAAAAAATTACTCCCATTAAAAAAGCTGAAGATAGACCTAGCAAAATCCAATACTTCACTAAAAGATTATATTCAACCCCTAACATTCTTCTCTCCTCTTGTGCTTTTAAAGCCATATTTTTCATCTTTATTTGCAAGTAGACTGCTACCAACCAAAGTACAATGGAGATCACATAAAGGTTTACAGATAAAAGTAACCACCACTCATCAAAAGAGTAGCCCAAAAGGTTTACTAACATTACCCCTGTTATGGGTTGAGCCACTACAGAAGGCGTTGTAAAGAGCCAATCGGCAACGACTACCATTTTATTTGTATGGACAATAACTTCTAAGTTACCAGACCTGTCAGCCATGAATTTGTAAAAAGCAGAGCCACCACCAACACCCAAAAGCAGAACTACTGAGATGATGTGCAGAGCAATAAGTGTATTGTAATCCATCTTAACGAAACCTCTCTAAACGACTTAAAATATAAATGCTCAACACCAAAGGCAAGTTTTTTAAAACAGGTCCAAAAGGATGCAACCAATGATAAGGAGCCAAAAAGCTTAACAGAAATGTGTAAACCACAATGACAAGAGCTTGTAAAGCAAGTAAACGTTGCATTTTGTAGCCTACAATGGTTAACACTCCTATGCTAATGTCTAAAAACGAAGCCACATAAAGCATGGGAACATCAACCCCTACTGGAATGCCAATTTCATGTAACAACTCTAGTGCCAAGGGTTGTGGATAGAGAAAAGCAGAGACCACACCCGACCAAATCCACACAAACCCAATGACAAAACGCAACAAAGGACGAAGCAGATAAAGAGAGGCATAGAGCTTTTGTGCATGGTTCGCTTTTGTAGCTTCTAAATGCTCTTTAAAACCAATAGGCTCATACCCTAGAAACTCTGCTAAAGGCTTGACATCTGCAGAGTTTCCTTCGTTTAGCATCTTTATGTTGTCATGGCTTACAGTTACTTCACCCAAGAGCTTACCTATGACATCGGTACCAAAAGTAGGAACACTTACTGCTTTTGTAGTTCTGTACCCTAACCACGCTCTAAATGTCTGTAACAACTCCTTGTAACTAACAGCTTTTGCTCCCACTACATCCAGCTCTATTTTTTCTTCTTTAGACTCAATGGTTTTTTTTACAGTAGCCACCAAATCTTCAATGCGAATAGGTTGTAGTTTCTGCTCTCCATCTCCTACAATGGGTGTCAAAGGCAAAGTTGCTAAAGCTTGAAAGAGTGCTGTACTCTTTCCGTCATCTCCATAGACCACAGAGGGGTGTAAAATGGCATAGTCCAGTCCACTTGCTCGTAAATACTCATCTGCTCTATTTTTAGAACGGTGGTAAGCTGTTGTTCCATTTTGAGAGCCCAAAGCTGAGATGTGAATAACTTTTTGAACCTTGGCTTTTTTACAAGCATCAAAAAGAGCCATGGGTGCCAAAGTATGCATCTGCTCAAAAGTTTGTGTTTTTGTTTGGGCAATAATGCCAACTGCATTAACCACCACATCAAATAAGCTTAGAAACTCAACAAGCCTTTTGTCATATTTTAGAGTAACAAAGTCAATCTCTTTTCGTGTTGATTTTGTCACTTCATGTTCACTTTGAGATAACTCTTGATAGATATGCTTTCCAATAAAACCTGTGGCTCCTACTATTAAAATTCTCATAATTAAGACCTCAAGTAAACTTGACTCTTTTGTGTAACAAAATTAGAATTGCTAACCTCAATAGAGCCAATACCCAGTTTAAAAACTATTTTCCGTAATGTCTTGTTATACATCGCTGGGTACTTAAGCATCTTAAAGTCTATATTCTTTTTTAAATATTTTGCATTTCTTTCATACAACGCTAAAAAGTTCTCTTTGTCTTCTAAAATGGCTTTTCCCAGTTCACTTCCTGAGAGTATTGCATAGCTAATGCCCTCAGCAGAAGTTGGGCTAATGAGTCCAGCTGCTTCACCAACTAAAGCGACACTTCCTTTACCTAAGAAAACATCTCTACTTGACATTGGTCGTAATAGGTGACAACCCTCTTTTTTGACTACCTTATTTAAGTCATACCCATACGCTTTTAGTTTCTCTTTTTGTAGGTCATGAAACTTTTGTGCTGACCTACCCTCTTCTACTGCTGAACCAAAAATAATGCCATCATCTTTTGGAATAATCCATGAGTAGAAGTCACTTACCTCTTTGTCAAACATGGCGACAAACTGGTTAACATTTTTGTCATTTGGGAACCACTCTTGTATGCTTATGTACCTTTTTGGTTCATGCTTCTGTTTTTCTAATAACTCCTTTTTAACCTTAGAGTTTGCTCCATCTGCACCTACAATTATGTCTGTGCTAATCTCTATAGAAGTACCATTTTGTAGTAGTTTAACAACATAACCACTCTCTGTTTTTGTAGCCCCTCTAAAACGTGTAGAGAACAGTTGTTCACATGAGTTTTCACAGAGTGAAACCAACCATCTATCATATCTTTCTCTGTCAACATTAATGTAATGACGTTGATAGTTTCTTACAAGCTCATTGTCAAAGTCAATTGTCTCAACAGAGAACATCTGAGGAGAGACCAATACACTTTTAGGAATGCTAAGTCCAAAAGAAGCCAACGCTTTTTGAGCATCAGGAGCTATGAGTCCACCACAGTTTTTTATGAGCTTAGAGGGCTTTTTATCTAAAGGTCGTTTGTCAACCAAAAGTACTTTGTATTTGTCACCCAATTCACGTGCTAAAGTAGAACCTGCTGGTCCTGCTCCTATAATGGTTATGTCGTAGTGTTTCATTGTATTGCTCCTTTTCAATATTAGTTGTAGACTAAAGCCGTACCCTACTGTTTTTAGTTAATACAATTTAATAAAAACATCATAAATAATTAACCAACTTGTTAACAAAATAAATGGAAGCATTAATAACCATGAAATTATTTCTATCCATATATTTTTAGAACCATAAAAACCAATTCCTAAAATAAAAATAAGAAATAATCCTACATAAATAATCATACCTGCTAACGGAAACATAAACTACCTCCTCCACAACGAAAACAAAACCACCCCAACCGTATCAGCAACAAAATCAAAAATATCACAAGTACGACTTGGCAACCAATATTGGGTTATCTCTTCTAGCCCTGCAAAAGTTAGAACAATTATGGCTCCCATTTGCATGTTAAAACCAAAGATTTTTTTGCTTTTAAAGTTTAGTCCATAGTTTAAAAGCAGAGCCATAACACCATAGAGTGAAGCATGGGCTAATTTGTCTCCGTATGGAATATCTCCTACAAGCCTAAAAGCAAAATTGTAGTCTGCTGTATCAGCTAGAAATATAATAAAGCCTATAAAAAGAAAAAAGCTTAGAGGTAAAACTATTCGTAAATTTATTGCTTTCATCCTACAACCTCACCAATCTCTTAGCAAATCGTGTATCAATGGTTGCTTCCATTTTTTCAAACATTGCGTAGTAGCCAAGCAGGGTTCTGTCAACAAAAATATACTCTTCGTTCATGTTATGAACAGCTGTTATTTGCTTCTTTTGAACTTCCATAATGGTATTAAATCCACGTTCAGAGAAATCATTGTGCAGTTTAAAGTCGTAACTGTCCTCTTCAAAAATTTCAATGTAAATTCTGTCAAGTGGTTTAATGACCTCTTGGTAGAACTTAAGCATTTTTTCTGGTGTGTCACGGTCAATCATGCGTAAATCTGCATACTGCTCAGTAATCTCTTCGTCAGGTAAGGCATCCATTAGTGAGACATGAAGTTTTGAAAAAGAGCTTAAAAATTCATTGTCTAAACGTTTAACACAACCAAAGTCTATGAGACCTAGTTTCCTCTCCTCCATAAAAATGAAGTTCCCAGGATTTGGGTCTGCGTGTATCATCTGTAGGTGGTAAAGTCCCATGAAAAAAGAGTCAAATATGAGTTGAGCATAGTGGTTTTTCTCCTCTTGACTTGGATTTGAAGCTAAGAACTCTTCAAACCCTTTTCCCTCTAAAAATGACGAAACCAAAACAGTTTTTGTTGACAACTCACGCTTTACAGTTGGAATGACAATCTTGTCATGCAAAAGTGACTTTTGAAACTGTTCTGTGTTGTCAGCTTCTGTTTCATAGTCTACTTCCTCTTTAAGTCTTGCCGTAACCTCATCCATTAAGTGGTCAACATTTCCACCCTTTGCAAAACGCCCAAGAGCAAATTTTAATACCCCTAAGTCAGAGTCAATACTTTTAGCAATTCCAGGGTACTGAACTTTAACAGCCAGTTTTTCACCCTCTTTTGTTGCTAGGTGAACTTGCCCTAAACTAGCAGCTCCAAAGGCATCGCTTTCAAAAGTCTCAAAAACATTTTGTGGGTAGTCGCCCAACTCTTGTTTAACAATTTTACGAATCAACGCTTTGTTAATGGGAGGAATAGAATTAAAAGACTTAGAGATTTCATCTAAGTACTCTTGTGGTAAAAAAGGCAAACCAAGTGCCACTTGTTGAGCAATTTTTACAGAGACCCCTTTGAGCTGACCCAAAGAGTCAATAATGACTTTTGCAATCTCGGCATGTGTCTCACTTTTTGACTCCTCTTTTTTCTCTTTGCTCATAAAAGCTCGTTTTACAGCTCCTTTACTTGAAGCAACTCCAATTTTGAACATTGCTTTTCCTACTACTGTTCCTCTGGCTGTTTTTGAAGTGGGAATCTTCTTTTGTAGTTGGCTACTTTTCATCAAAAACTCCTCTTAGTTTTCTTTTTATCTTGCTAAAACCAGATTTTTTAACTGAAAAACGCTCTAGTGAATTTAAAAAATGTGTCTTAAGTAAAAACATTCCCAAATCATTTGCCCTGTTAAGCAGACTTGACTGTAAAAGAGCCTCTATGACTCCTAAAGAGTGGTCAACAAACTGTGTCGTGTTTTCAAACATCTCAGAGTCATCTTTTACCCAATAAGCAACAACCATAATATAGTAGTCCCAAAAAAGACGTGGCAAATGCTCTTCAAAAGGTGGAGAAGGAATCTCCTCTGCTTCAATGGCGATGCTTAACATATCTTCTACCATGTTAGTAAAAACTTCATTGTTACTGTAGAGTGAGTCTAATTTTAAACCACCCGAGTGAAAAACCATATCAGAGATTTGTAAAATGAACTCTCTATCTTCTAAGTAAAGCTCTAACTCTGTCTCAATAAGTGTTTGAAGTTGCTCTCTTAGTGTATAAGTATTAAAATCTTCAATCTCTTGAAGTATCATCGCTGTCTCTTTATGTTTCTGCTCCACATAAGCGTAAAGAATTTTCTCTTTAGTAGGAAAATAGTTATATATAGTAGGGTTAGAAACTCCTGCATTTTTTGCCATCTCTCTCATGGAAGCAGATTTAAACCCTTTTTCAATGATTAAATTGACTGCTTCTTCAAGAATTTTTGCTTTTGTCTTCTCTTTTGCTGACTGTGAAACTTTCATGATTTCTCCAATAACTTTAAATATTTAACATAGTATAGTAAAAATAGCTATATTTGTCAATATTTATTATAGTAAATTAAAATTTTAAAATTTTATAAGATTTAGTAGTTAGATTATATTTTTTATTGTTATAATATCAGTGGGCAAAATAATGTTAAAGGTAATAGAAATGAAAAAACAATTACATACTTTTATAATGGGTCTATTGGCTCTCTTCTCTATATATCTCTATTATCTCTCGGCTGAACCTATCTTACCTACTGTAACTATCAAAAAAAACACTCTAATTAATGTTAATAATGAAGAGCAAAAAGCATTAAATTACTTAAATCATCTACGACAAGGGGCTGGACTGGTATCCTTTATCTCACAAAAACAACTTAAAATTGCTGCAAAAAATCATGCAAAATATCTCACCGACCACTCACTATATGGACACAAAGAGAGTAGTAAAATTCAAGGCTTTACAGGAGAGTTTGCCTCTTCACGCATTGTCCATGCTGGATATGCATCCCCTCAAGTCATTGAAAATGTCTCAACACTTAACCACAACTATAAAGAGTCAATAGATGGGCTCTTTGCAGCCATCTACCACCGTTTAGCCTTTTTAGATTTTCGTTCAGATGCCATAGGTATTGGGATTAGTCAAAACAAACAAAAAACAAATCAAACTGCTTTTGTCTATGATATGAGTTCAAATGCCTTAGAAAAACTCTATGCTAGTAAAGAAACGATTACAAATGAGAGACTTACAAAAGCACTAATGACAAATAAGAGACTTAACTCTGAAGTAGTTATCTACCCTTTTAATAGACAAAAAAATGTACCACCTGCTTTTTTTGATGAACTTCCAGACCCCCTACCAGAGCATAAAGTAAGTGGTTTTCCCATTAGTATTAGTTTCAATAACCACTTTCATAAAACAGCAAAACTAAAGAGCTTTCAACTCTTTAATAATGAAGGTAAAGAGATTACTGAAACAATAGTATTTGATAAAAAAAGTGATCCAAATAAAAGATTAAAAAAATTAGACTTTGTACTCTTCCCTCTAAAAAGGCTTAATTGGAACACGCAATACTATGTAAAATTTCTTGCCATTGTAGATAATAAGATTTTCGAAAAAAAATGGAGTTTTCATACAGAAAAATTTAAAATTCCTCTTCATACAGTCAATAAAGAGGGGCAACTCTTTAAAATGAAACTAGCAGAAGCTCACATTTTTTACTTTCCACCTACTTCTAAGGTTGATTTGTTAAATGATATTTCATACCCTAATAATCTCGATGTAGAGTTTATTGATAAAAATACCATCAAAATTATCGCCTTAAAAAAAGTAGATGAGTTAATTTCTCTTAACGTAGGTAGACATACCTTTAATGTACAAATTACCCGTTAATTTTCTATAGGAAAACTATGAATCTCATTAATATTGACAAAAGCATTTCAGAACTGCTTATATATAAAGAGTTAAGAGCCAATGCTTTTCGTGCTGACAACTCATTTATTGCAGACTCAGCAAAAGTAGTCAACCTTGTCTTAGAGTCTGACATAGAGGTAAAAAGCCTTTTTGCAACACAAGAGTACTATGATGAGTTCTCTGAACTCATCAAAAGTAAAAATATTCCTAAACTTTATGTGAGTACAAAAGAGCTTATGCAAAATATTATAGGTCATAAAGTACACCACAATGTAATGCTTCATGGTATTCGACCAAAAGAGAAAGAGCTAGGAGAACTTGACAAACACATTGTCATGCTTGACAACATTACCTCTGCTGAAAATGTAGGCTCCATCGCACGTTCAGCCGTTGCACTGGGCATAAACTCTTACATTCTCTCAACACAATCACCCCACCCCTTTGGACGACGTGCTTTAAGAGTCTCCATGGGGCAAACAAGCCGTTTAAAAATACACCAATACTCAGACATTGCCTCAACCATTCAAACTCTAAAAAATGAAGGCTATACCATTTATGCTGCTGAGATTACCAAAGACTCTACTCCACTCTCAAAAGTTAAAGTTTCTGAGAAATGGGTACTACTTATGGGTCATGAGGGTCATGGAATTTCAAAAGAAGTTTTAGAACTATGTGACCATGTTGTACACATAGAGATGGAGCCAAACGTAAAAAGTTTCAATGTAGCCGTAGCAGCTTCCATAATAATGTACCAATTTAAACAGAAATAAATTCTAAAAAAACACTCTTAAACAGAAAGAAAAAGTTGCTGTTTTAGAATTTTTAAATTTACTAAAAGTAGCATATAAATTTCTAAAAATACACAATTACGTCACAACTAACTCCTATAATTTGGACATGAGAGTCAGTCATATGTTTTCCTTCATTTTTTATCTTTAAGACTCTCATTAACTAGCTTTTACATCATATATTATCTTCCCACCGACTCTATTTGGTCACTGTAAAAGCTATTTATCTCCTAAAAGATTATTTTACTATTAATACAAAAAACCAAACAGCCAAAGAGGAATCTTATTAACATTTTCCGTACTATCTGTGTCAATAACCAAGTAAGCATTTGACATATCTTGTATCTGTTTAAAGCCCTTAGACTCTCCACCTACTTCAAAAGTATATTTCCCATCAACCAAAAAGTCACCCTTTGCAGGTACTTCAATCATATGTTGGTGTTTTACTTGTGAGACAAAAAAAGTCTCTCTTATGGTTCCAATTTTTGATTCACTAGCAAAAATATAAAAAATATTGGTATTGTTCAAATAAAGCTTTTCAGGCTTTGAAAGTTTACTAATGCCCTTTTTACTACTTGCCACAATATTCAAAAGCCCACCTTTGTCAAGATTGGTTAAGTAACTGTAGAGTGTATTTCTACTTACCTCAATATTACTAGCTACTTTACTTATGTTTAACTCAAATGGATTGGACTCACTAATGACAATGAGCAGTTTTTTAAGCTTGTCCGTAAAGCTCTGTTTAAC